>OIZL01000070.1_pt1 | contig 88806 bp, 87 predicted proteins | sample 1588541 | NCBI WGS metagenome assembly OIZL01 (sample SAMN03283285) | human gut metagenome | biome: human-associated habitat; material: feces | host: Homo sapiens | place: Peru | collected 2012 | reverse complement strand
ACTGGTTCAAGGGGCAAGTCTGCTCTATTAATTCCTACAACAAACTTACACTATCAAATTGTCTGGATTCGTTGACAAAAGAAATATCTCATTATATCATGGTTTTAAGGGAAAGAGCGGGTGGTGAAATGGCAAGATCTTATCAGCAGAAATTAAAGATCCTCTGCTTGTTAAAGATACTGAAAGAGGAGACGGACGAGAAGCATCCGCTTACAACAACACAGCTGATCGAACGGCTTTTGGCATATGGGATCCAGGCGGAGCGAAAGAGTATTTATAACGATATCGCGGCGCTTGAGGATTTTGGTGTGGATATTATAAAAGTGACGCAAAAACCCGGTGGATACTATCTGGGAGAGCGCGAGTTCGAGCTGGCGGAGTTAAAGCTTTTGGTAGACGCGGTGGTGGCATCCAAGTTTATCACGACGAAGAAATCGAGGGAGCTGATCCACAAGCTGGAAACGCTTACGAGCAGGGAAAACGCGAAGCAGTTAAACCGTCAGGTTGTGGTGACAAACCGCAGTAAGGCGGTGAATGAGAAGATCTACTACAATGTGGACAAGATCCACAGCGCGATCGCAAAAGGCGTAAAGATCCGGTTCCAGTATTTTGCGTGGACGGTCGATAAGCAGATGGAATTAAAAAGAGACGGCGGATTTTATGAGGTCAGTCCGTTTTTGCTTTCCTGGGATGATGAAAACTATTATCTGATCGCCTACGACGCGAAAGCCGGGATCATCAAGCACTTCCGTGTGGATAAGATGCTTCGGATCTCGTTGTGCAGGGAAGCGAGAGAGGGAGCGGAAGAGTTTGCGGATTTTGATGTCGGCGCGTATACGAAAAAAACATTTGGCATGTTTGCCGGTGAAGAAGAAGTGGTGACACTGGTCTGCCGGAATGAACTGATCGGTGTGATGATCGACCGGTTCGGGCAGGAGGTCAGTACGCGGAGAAGAGATGAGGACAGTTTTTTCCTGCGGACGAAGGTCGCGGTGAGCAGACAGTTCTTCGGATGGCTGACGGGGCTTGGAGACGGCGTGCGCATACAGGCACCGGAAGATGTGCGGCAGCGTTACTGCAGATATCTTGACCGGATTTTGGAAGACTATGGAAAAAAGAGCGGAGATGATGATGATGGAAGAAAAAACTTTATTTCATAACGCGCGGTATTGCAAGGACTGTGGCACAATATTGTTAGACAGCTACACAAGGGATCTGTGCAGCAACTGCGAGGCACAGCGTATTTTCGATGAGGTGCGCGACTACATACGCAGCCAGGATGTCAATGAATATGATGTCGCGAAACATTTTGATATTCCGGTCGGTATGGTGCAGCAGTGGATCAAGGAAGGGCGCATCCAGTATAAGGAACGCGGGGAAAAGACGATCATGAACGCGTTCTGCCAGCGATGCGGCGCGAAGGTCACCTTTGGTACGCTCTGCCAGAAGTGCTTAAAGGAAATGAACGACCAGCGCAAGGGCTACGGCGTAAAGGCGGTCAGCACCGAGGAAGAAAACGGAAAGCTGCGTTTCTTAGAGAATGTAACCGAAAAATAAGAAAAGAAATAAGAAAAGAAATAAAAAAGGATCGCTTGCGGGAGAAATCTGCAAGCGATCCTTTTCTATGTGAAGAATTTTTTATGCGTTCTTTTTGTCGATCGCGGCCTTTACAAAGCCCTTGAACAACGGATGTGGACGGTTCGGTCTGGATTTGAATTCCGGGTGCGCCTGTGTGGCAACGAACCACGGATGTGCAGGGATCTCAACCATTTCCACGATTCTGCCGTCCGGAGAAAGTCCGGAGAGCTCCATGCCCTTTTCCGTCAGGATATTACGGAAGTCATTGTTGACTTCATATCTGTGACGATGTCTCTCATGGATGATCTCTTCGCCGTACAGTGTATAAGCCTTGGAATCTTTCTTCAGTACACATGGATAAGATCCGAGTCTTAAAGTACCACCGATATCTTCAACGCCATCCTGATCCGGCATCAGCGCAATGACCGGATGTGTGGTGTTCGGATCCAATTCAATACTGTGTGCGTCGTGCAGTCCGCAGACATGACGCGCGTATTCGATGATGGATACCTGCATACCAAGGCAGAGGCCAAGGTAAGGAACCTGATTTTCTCTCGCGTATTTTGCGGCAAGGATCATGCCTTCAACGCCACGGCTGCCGAATCCGCCAGGAACAAGGATACCGGAAACATCACCGAGCACCTGGGAAATGTTTTCCTCGGTCAGTGTCTCGGAATCCACCCATTTGAGATTTACGGTCGCGCGCTCTGCGATACCGCCGTGTTTTAACGCTTCTACGACAGAGATGTAAGCGTCGTGGAGCTGGGTGTATTTTCCAACAAGAGCGATGTTTACATCCTGTACTGGATTCTTTAATGCCTCAACCATATCTTTCCAGTCGGCAAGATCCGGGTCCGGGCAGTCCAGATGGAGACTTTCACAGGCAACCTTCGCAAGGTTTTCTGCTTCCATCGCAAGCGGAGCTTCATATAAATATTCTACGTCAAGGTTCTGGAGTACATGATCTCCCGGTACGTTACAGAACAGAGCGATCTTGTCCTTTAATCCCTGGTCGAGCGGATGCTCGGAACGACATACGATGATATCCGGCTGGATTCCCATACCCTGAAGTTCTTTTACGCTTGCCTGTGTCGGTTTGGTTTTAAGCTCACCGGAAGCCTTGATATAAGGGATCAGTGTAACGTGAATCAGAATCGCGTTTTCATGTCCGACTTCATGCTGGAACTGACGAATCGATTCGAGGAACGGCTGGCTTTCGATATCACCTACGGTACCACCGACTTCGATGATGGCGATATGCGTCTCATCCGTAGCGGAAAAATTGCGGTAGAAGCGGCTCTTGATCTCGTTTGTGATGTGCGGGATGACCTGAACCGTGCCTCCGCCAAAATCACCACGGCGTTCTTTCTGGAGAACAGACCAGTATACTTTTCCGGTTGTGACGTTGGAATTTTTGGTCAGGCTCTCATCGATGAATCTTTCATAGTGTCCGAGATCCAGGTCGGTCTCAGCACCGTCATCGGTAACGAAAACTTCTCCGTGCTGGATCGGGTTCATGGTACCCGGATCGATGTTGATGTACGGATCGAATTTCTGCATGGTAACTTTGTAGCCGCGGGCTTTCAAAAGACGTCCCAGGGATGCGGCAGTGATTCCCTTTCCGAGACCGGAAACAACACCGCCAGTGACGAAGACGTATTTTACAGGCATAGATAAATCCTCCTTATGATAAATGGTATATAAAAATTTAAAAGGTCTACGTTAAAAATAACCAATATATTATATAACTTGTCCGGTAAAAAATCCAGCTGTTTTTCAAAAAGATTTTTGTTTGATTTTTGTTTAGAAAAATTTAAGAAAAAAGGGAAAAAGTTCATGAACTATATATTGCTTAATTTTTATTTTAAACATATAATAAAGAAGATATTATAAAGAGCGGAAACGCTTTTTATATACATGCGGAGGACAAAATGGATAATCAACAGGGACCAAACAACAACAACGGGGATAAAAGAAATGATAAAAACGGGCAGATGCTCTTAATGCTCATTGTCGTGACATTAGTAGCGCTGTTTATTATGAGTCTGGTCACCAGACTTGAGACATCGTCGATGTCGAAAGAGATCTCCTATACGGAGTTCTTAAATATGATCAATGAAGACAAGGTTGCGGCGGTTGAATTCGCTTCACAGCAGATCAATATCACGCCGAAGACAGAAAAAGGATCGATCTCACTTACGACCTACTACACCGGATATGTGAATGATTCCGAGTTGCTTCCTTTATTAAAGGAAAAGGATATCGACATCCGCGCGACCATACCGGACAACACGTCCACCTGGGTATACAATATCTTAAGCTTTGTGATACCGCTCGTGCTCGTGTGGATCCTGCTCGGCTTTTTGATGAAGCGCATGGGCGGCGGAGGCATGATGGGTGTCGGAAAGAGCAATGCCAAGGTTTATGTGGAGAAGAGTACCGGCGTTACCTTTAAGGATGTCGCCGGACAGGATGAGGCGAAAGAGTCCTTACAGGAAGTCGTGGACTTTTTGCACAATCCCGGCAAATATACCCAGATCGGCGCGAAGCTGCCGAAGGGTGCGCTTTTGGTAGGACCTCCTGGAACCGGTAAGACACTGCTTGCCAAGGCGGTCGCCGGAGAAGCCGGAGTACCGTTCTTCTCACTCGCAGGTTCGGATTTTGTGGAGATGTTTGTCGGTGTCGGTGCGTCCCGTGTCAGGGATCTCTTTAAGGAGGCGCAGAAGCAGGCACCGTGTATCATCTTTATCGATGAGATCGATGCGATCGGTAAGAGCCGTGACAGCAGATACGGCGGCGGTAACGACGAGCGTGAACAGACGTTGAACCAGCTTCTGGCGGAGATGGATGGATTTGACACGTCCAAGGGACTTTTGATCCTTGCGGCAACCAACCGTCCGGAGGTACTCGACAAGGCGCTGCTCCGTCCGGGCCGTTTTGACCGGAGGATCATCGTGGATAAGCCGGATCTGAAGGGAAGGCTTGAGACCTTAAAGGTACATTCCAAGGATGTGCTGATGGCGGATGACGTGGATCTGGATGCGCTTGCGCTTGCGTCTGCGGGACTGGTCGGATCTGACCTTGCGAACATGATCAACGAGGCGGCGATCAACGCGGTCAAGAAAGGCCGTAAGTTTGTCACACAGGCGGATCTGTTTGAAGCGTTTGAGATCGTGGCAGTAGGCGGCAAGGAGAAGAAAGACCGCGCGATGAGTGATAAGGAAAAGAAGATCGTTTCCTATCATGAGGTCGGACATGCAATGGTTACCGCGCTTCAGAAGAACACCGAGCCGGTACAGAAGATCACGATCGTGCCGCGTACGATGGGTGCGCTTGGTTATACCCTGCAGACACCGGAAGAAGAGAAGTTCCTGCAGACCAAGGAAGAACTTGAGGCGAAGATCGTTACTTATATGGCGGGGCGCGCGGCGGAAGAGATCGTGTTCCATTCCGTGACGAGCGGTGCCGCAAACGATATTGAACAGGCGACGAAGATCGCGCGTGCGATGATCACGCAGTTTGGTATGTCAGAGAAATTCGGAATGATGAGTCTCGCGAGTGTGGAGAACCAGTATCTGGATGGCAGAGCAGCGTTAAACTGCGGCGAACAGACGGCATCCCAGATCGATCAGGAAGTGTTACAGATGATCAATCACAGTTATGAGGAAGCGAAACGTCTTCTGAATGAAAACCGTGAGGTGCTCGATAAGATCGCGGAATACCTGTATGAGCATGAGACGATCACCGGAAAAGAATTTATGAAGATATTCCGTGAACTGAAAGGAATCCCGGAACCGGGACAGGAAGCGGAAGCAGCAGTATCGGATGATATGTTTGTGGATGATGAGGTATAATGTTTGACATTGAACAGGAATTAAAAAAACTCCCGGATAAACCGGGAGTTTATATTATGCATGATGCCGCGGATGAGATCATCTATGTAGGTAAGGCGGTAAATTTAAAGAACCGGGTGAGGCAGTATTTCCGCCCGAGTCATGATGAAGGTCCGAAGAAAGCGAAGATGGTGACGCAGATCCGGCGCTTTGAGTACATCATTACGGACTCTGAATTAGAGGCACTGGTGTTGGAATGCAATCTGATCAAGGAGCACCGGCCAAAATATAATACCATGTTAAGGGATGATAAGACGTACCCTTACATCAAGGTGACTCTTGGAGAAGATTTTCCAAGAGTCCTCTTTTCACGTCTGATAAGGAAAGACAAGTCAAAGTATTTCGGACCGTATACCAGCGCGGGAGCCGTGAAAGATACGATCGAACTGATCCAGAAGATGTACCAGATCCGCACCTGCAGCCGGAATCTGCCAAAAGACATCGGAAAGGATCGTCCGTGTCTCAACTATCACATCAAGAAGTGCAACGCACCGTGCCAGGGTTATATCAGCAAAGAGGAATACCGCAAGTCGATCGACATGGTACTTTCCTTTTTGAACGGAAATTATCAGCCGGTCTTAAAGGATCTCGAAATAAGGATGATGCAGGCATCGGATCAGATGGAATTTGAACGCGCGATCGAATACCGGGAACTGTTAAACAGCGTAAAGCAGATCGCGCAGAAGCAGAAGATCACGAGCTTTGACGGAGAGGACAAGGACATCATAGCGCTTGCCAATGACGAGCGGGACGCGGTGGTACAGGTCTTTTTTATCCGCGGCGGAAAGCTGATCGGGCGGGAACATTTTTATGTGCGTGTCGCGGCGGAGGACAGTGAGGGTCAGGTACTCACGACCTTTGTGAAGCAGTTTTATTCCGGCACACCGTTTCTGCCGAAGGAGATCATGCTGTCTGCGGAGATCGAGGATATACCGGTCATCGAAGAATGGCTGTCCGCAAAGCGCGGCGCGCGTGTATACATCCGTGTGCCGCAAAAGGGCATGAAAGAAAAGCTCGTCGAACTTGCGAAAAAGAATGCAGAGCTGGTATTGAGCCAGGACAGAGAGAGGATCAAGCGGGAAGAGGGCAGGACGATCGGAGCGTTAAAGGAGATCGAGAAGCTGCTCGATATGCAGGGACTGAACCGCATCGAAGCATACGATATATCCAACATCAGCGGATTCCAGACCGTAGGATCCATGATCGTGTATGAGAAGGGAAAACCATGCAGAAGCGATTACCGGAAATTCCGCTTAAAGACGATTCAGGGGCCAGATGATTACGCTTCCATGCATGAAGTCCTGACCAGACGTTTTTTACATGGAATAGAGGAAAAGAAAGAACTGCAGGAAAAACAGATGGATGAGGAGTTTGGAAGCTTTACCAGATTCCCGGATCTGATCATGATGGACGGTGGAAAGGGTCAGGTCAATATCGCGCTTTCCGTACTTTCCGAGCTGCATCTTAATATTCCTGTCTGCGGTATGGTAAAGGATGATAATCACCGGACGCGCGGGTTATACTATAATAATGTGGAGATCCCGATCGAGCGGTCGAGTGAGGGCTTCAAGCTGATCACGCGGATACAGGATGAAGCGCACCGGTTTGCTATTGAATACCACAGATCCCTGCGCAGTAAAGTGCAGGTACATTCCGTATTAGATGATATAGAGGGAATCGGTGAGACGCGGCGAAAGGCGCTGATGCGCCGGTTTCAGTCGGTGGAACGGATCAGGGAAGCATCGGTGGAGGAGTTAAAAGAGACGGAGTCCATGAATGAGCGCGCGGCAGAGGCAGTCTATGCATTTTTTCATAAGAAAGAGGAAACGGACCCGGAAGTAAAATAAGTTGAAGCACAGGGGTTTCTATGCTAAACTAAGGGCAGTATCAGAACTATAATTTCAAGATAAAGGAGCGGTAAAGCTATGGAAGGTGTAGCAATCGAAAAAATCGTAAAAAAACTGGAATTAAAGAAACTGACGGAGGAGATGGATCTTACGGGACATCGGATCGTGTTGTCGGATGTAAACCGTCCTGCACTGCAGCTCAGCGGGTATTTTGAACATTTCGAGGAGAAGAGAGCGCAGATCATCGGAAATGTAGAGTACACATATCTGCAGCAGTTAGAGCATGACAAAAAAATTGATATCTACAATCAGTTTTTGAAATATGAGATTCCTTGTGTGATCTTCTGCCGTGATCTGGAACCGGATGAGGAGTTTTTACGCATCGCACAGGAAAATGGGGTTCCTGTATTCGGAACGGGACGTTCCACTTCTGAATTTATGGCAGAGCTGATCCACACATTGAGCGAGGAGCTGGCTCCGTGCATCACAATCCACGGCGTACTGGTTGATGTTTACGGCGAAGGCGTTCTCATCACAGGTGAGAGCGGAATCGGAAAGAGTGAGGCAGCACTGGAACTGATCCGCAGAGGGCACCGTCTGGTAACGGATGACGTGGTAGAGATCCGGAAGATCAACGAGCATACACTGGTCGGAACTTCACCGGACATCACGAGATATTTTATCGAACTGCGTGGAATCGGAATCATCGATGTCAAGACACTCTATGGTGTTGAGTGTGTCAAGGAGAAACAGAACATCGATCTCGTTATCAAGCTGGAAGACTGGAAGAAAGACAATGACTATGACCGCCTGGGACTGGAAGAGGAGTATATCGAATACCTTGGAAATAAAGTGGCATGTCATTCTCTGCCGATCCGTCCGGGACGAAATCTGGCGGTTATCTGCGAGACAGCAGCAGTCAACCACAGACAGAAAAAGATGGGATACAACGCGGCGCAGGAATTATACCGCCGTGTGCAGGCAAATATAAATAAAGATAATGACAGCGAAGAATAAAACAAAAAGAACCGAGGTTTGAGGAAATTATGGAAAGAAAACTGGCATGGGAAGATTATTCCAAAGAGGATATGACAAAGGTATATGAGTTTGCGGAAGGATACCGCAAATTTATCTCTGAATGCAAAACAGAGCGCGAGTGCGTGACGGAATTTGTCGCGCGCGCCGAGAAAGCAGGATTTTTGAATCTGGCGGATGCCATAAAGACAGGAAAGACATTAAGGGCAGGCGACCGGGTTTACGTCAATAACATGGGGAAATGGCTTGCGATGTTTGTCGTAGGAAACGAAAACCTGGAAAACGGTATGAATATTCTGGGCGCGCACATTGACTCCCCGCGTATGGATATCAAACAGAATCCGCTCTATGAGGATACCGGTCTTGCCATGCTGGATACCCATTATTATGGCGGCATTAAGAAATATCAGTGGGTAACACTGCCGCTGGCACTGCACGGCGTGATCGCGAAAAAAGACGGTACGACCGTAAAGGTGAGCATCGGTGACAAACCGGAAGATCCGGTATTTGGTGTCAGCGATCTTTTGATCCACCTTTCCGGGGAACAGATGGAGAAAAAAGGCGCCAAAGTGATCGAAGGGGAGAACTTAGACCTTTTGATCGGCAGCATCCCGCTTCCGTCAGACGATGAAAAAGAAAAAGAGCAGGCAAAGGATGCAGTCAAGGCAAATGTGCTCCGGATACTGGAAGAGACTTATGGGGTATGCGAGGAAGATTTTCTCTCCGCAGAGATCGAAGTAGTACCGGCGGGCGCAGCCAGAGATTACGGATTTGACCGCAGCATGATCATGGGCTATGGACATGATGACCGTGTGTGCGCATATCCGTCCTTTGAAGCAATCTTAAACATGGACAAACCGGAGAGAACCAGCGTGTGCCTTCTGGTGGACAAGGAAGAGATCGGAAGTGTCGGCGCGACCGGCATGCAGTCACGCTGCTTTGAGAATGCGGTGGCAGAGGTGTTAAACCTTACCGGAACTTACAGCGAGCTTTCTTTAAGGAGAGCGCTGCAGAATTCCAAAGTGGTGTCTTCCGATGTGAGCGCTGCGTTTGATCCGAATTTCCCGTCTGTCATGGATAAGAAAAACGCCGCATATTTTGGTAAGGGGATCGTATTTAACAAATACACCGGATCCAGAGGAAAAGCCGGTTCCAATGACGCGAATGCGGAATATATGAGCCAGATGCGGAAGATCATGGATGACAATCATGTATTTTTCCAGACAGCGGAACTTGGAAAAGTAGATCAGGGAGGCGGCGGAACCATTGCGTATATTCTCGCGAACTACGGAATGCAGGTCATCGACAGCGGTGTGCCGGTATTAAACATGCATGCGCCGTGGGAGATCATAAACAAAGCCGATCTGTATGAAGCATATAAAGGTTACATTGCGTTTTTAAAGGAAGCATAAAACAGGCGCGTCTTAAGATCGCTGCCGGAATTTGAGGGAAAGAAATTGAAGCAGGAAATCATAACCAGACTCGAACAGATACTGACAAAAGACAGGATACGGCAGAATGAGCCGATGAAAAATCATACGACCTTCCGTGTCGGAGGCCCGGCAGATATTTTCCTTACGCCGTCGGCGGAGGAGCTTCCCGCAGTGCTTTCCGTATGCAGGGAAGAACAGATGCCGGTCACGGTGATCGGAAACGGCAGCAATCTTCTGGTTGGCGATCAGGGCATCCGGGGCGTGGTCATCTGCATTGGTTTCGGGATGCGCGGCATCCGCGTGGATGGAGAAAAGATTTTTCTGGAAGCGGGAGTGACCCTTGCGGCGGCGGCACAGCAGGCGGCAAAGGCGGGACTTACCGGTCTGGAATTTGCTTCGGGCATCCCGGGGACATTCGGCGGCGCGGTTGTCATGAACGCAGGAGCGTATGGCGGCGAGATGAAGGATGTGATCGTATCCGTCCGCGTGATAAGTGAGGATGGAGAGATACTTACGCTGAGTAAGGAAGAGCTGGATCTCTCCTACCGCCACAGCGTGATACCGGAGCGCGACTATCTGGTCATCGACGGAGAACTTTTGCTTACACGCGAAAAAGATCCGGATCAGATCACAGAGCGCATGGAAGAACTGAAAAAGAAGCGGATCGAAAAACAGCCGTTGGAATATCCGAGCGCCGGCAGTACCTTTAAGCGGCCGGAGGGATACTTTGCGGGGAAACTGATCATGGATGCAGGGCTCCGCGGATTCTCCGTGGGCGGTGCGGCAGTATCGGAAAAACACTGCGGTTTTGTGATCAATAAAGGAAATGCCACCGCGGCGGATATCTGTGCGCTGATGGATGAAGTGACAAGGATCGTAAAAGAAAAGTATGCAGTGACGTTGGAGCCGGAAGTAAAGAAAGTCGGAGAGTTCTAGCAGGAGGGAACAGTCGTGAAGTTTGTTATTTTAACAGGTATGTCTGGTGCAGGAAAGAGTACCGCACTGAAAATGATGGAGGACATCGGGTTTTACTGTGTCGATAATCTGCCGATCGCGCTGATCGAAAAATTCGTGGAGCTTGCGGATCTGCGTGATTCGGAGCTTCAGAAAGTGGCAGTCGGGATCGATATCCGTTCCGGACAGGCATTAGATGAGGTAAATGAAGTATTAGACCAGTTAAAGAGCGAGGGAAAGAACTTTGAGATCCTGTTTTTGGATGCGGAGGATTCCGTGCTGGTCAAGCGTTACAAGGAAACCAGAAGAAACCATCCGCTTGCCGGCGGCGAGCGTGTGGACAAGGGCATCCTGTTAGAGCGCGAGAAACTTGCCTTTTTAAAGAAGCGTGCGGATTACATCATTGATACAAGCCAGCTTCTGACCAGGGAACTGAAAGCGGAGATCAGCAAGATCTTTGAACAGAACCAGGACTACAAAAACCTGTTTGTCACGATCCTCTCCTTTGGCTTTAAGTACGGGATCCCGGCGGATTCCGATCTGGTATTTGACGTGCGTTTCCTGCCAAATCCGTACTATGTGGAGGGACTCCGCTACAAAAACGGAAATGACAAGGAGATACAGGATTATGTGCTGCAGTTTGACGAAGCGCATGATTTTCTGGATAAACTGGAAGATATGGTGAATTTCCTGATCCCGAATTATATCATTGAGGGAAAAAACCAGCTTGTGATCAGTGTCGGCTGTACAGGAGGAAAGCACCGCTCCGTGACGCTTGCCAATGAACTTTACAAGCGGCTTGAAAAGAACAAGGAGTACGGGCTTAAGATCGAGCATCGCGACATTGACAAAGACGCAAAGCGCAAATAGAGGAGAATTATGTCATTTTCAGGTGAAGTAAAGGATGAACTTGCAAAGCAGATCAGCAAAAGCAGACACTGCCGGATCGCGGAGCTTGCTGCGATCATGGGATTTGACGGCAGGATCGAACAGAAAAACGGAAAAACGGTGCTTGAGATCACAACGGAAAATGCTCCGCTTGCAAGAAAATGCTTTACTTTGATAAAAAAAACTTTTAATATAAGTACGGATATTGATGTGCGCACCGGAAACGGTATGGGGCACAATCATATCTATGTTATTTCCACAGATAAACCAGACGAGATCGAGAAGATACTGGCGGCCTTAAAGATGACCGGCACGTCCGGTGGGACACAGGGCGGACTGGTCAACGGACTTTTGATACAGAATATCTGCTGCAAGCGGGCATTTATCCGGGGAGCGTTTCTTTCCGCCGGTTCGATGAGTGATCCTGAGAAATCTTATCACTTTGAGATCGTGTGTACCTCGGAGCCCAAGGCAGAGCAGCTGCGGGATCTGATCAACGAGTTTGATTTTGACGCAAAGATCGTTGCGCGGAAGAAAAACCATGTGGTTTACATAAAAGAGGGCGCGCAGATCGTAGACATTTTAAACGTCATGGAAGCCCATGTGGCGCTCATGAATCTGGAAAATGTCCGGATCATCAAGGAGATGCGCAATTCCGTGAACCGTCAGGTGAACTGTGAAACTGCCAATATCAACAAGACCGTAAGTGCCGCAGTCAGACAGATTGAGGACATACATTATATAGAAGAAAGGGCGGGGCTTGACAGCCTGCCGGAAAATTTGCGGGAAATCGCGGAAGTGCGGTTGAAGTACCCGGATGCAGCTTTAAAGGAGCTTGGAACCTGCCTGCAGCCACCGGTCGGAAAGTCCGGTGTAAACCACAGACTGAGAAAGATCGCGGAGATTGCAGGAAAACTGAAAGGCGAGCTTTAGCGCCGTGTTTTAGAGGAGGAAAAAAATGATCAAGAAATCAGTAACGATTGGATTGGCAGATGGACTGGAAGCAAGACCGATTGCAATGCTGGTGCAGACGGCTACAAAATTTTCCAGTTCCGTGTATCTGGATGTGGAGAACAAGAGAGTCAACGCAAAAAGCATTATGGGCGTGATGTCGCTTGGACTGTTGAACGGGGACAGCATTACCATAGAGACAAACGGTGAGGATGAAGTTGGTGCCTTAGAGGAGATCGAGAAATTCCTGGCCGGAAAATAAAACCGAAAAAACCAGAAAGCAGTGGAGTATGAAAAAGAAGTTATTATTTATTTTTAATCCGTGTTCCGGAAAAGGGCAGATAAAGAACAAGCTGATGGAGGTCATCGACATCATGGTCAAGGCAGGCTATGAGGTGACTGTCCACTCGACGCAGGATCGCGAAGATGCCATGCAGAAAGTAAAAAGTGAGGCAAAAAATTATGACCTGGTCATTTGCAGCGGCGGTGACGGCACTCTGGATGAGGCAGTCACAGGCATGATGCAGAGTGAGAAGAAAGTACCGCTTGGCTATATTCCGGCGGGAAGCACCAATGATTTTGCCAATTCCCTAAAGATCCCGAAGGACATCGTAAAAGCGGCGCATGTGGCGGTGGAAGGAAGAAAATTCCCGGTCGATGTCGGCTATTTCAATGGGGATTCCTTTATCTACATAGCGGCGTTCGGTCTGTTTACCGATGTGTCTTATCAGACAAGCCAGGAATTAAAGAATGTGCTCGGACATGCCGCTTATATCTTAGAAGGCGCAAAACGGCTGCACAATATCACTTCTTATAATATGCGCGTGGAATATGACGGAAATATCATCGAGGATGAATTCGCGTATGGAATGATCACAAACTCGGTGTCCGTCGGCGGCTTTAAGAAACTCACCGGAAAGAATGTGCTTCTGGATGACGGACTCTTTGAGGTCACGTTGATCCGCATGCCGAAAAATCCGGTGGAATGGAATGAGATTTTAAGCTGTCTCGCCAATTTGAAAGATGATTCCGATCTCATCTATACTTTTAAGACCGACTGTGTGAAATTCCTGCCGGAGGATGTGATCCCGTGGACTTTGGACGGGGAATTCGGCGGAGAACACAAGAATGTCATCGTCAAAAATGTGCATCAGGCACTGGAGATCATGGTAAAAAATAAAGCCTGATCCGAGATTGTTATATTTTTAACTTTATTTTTGGCAAAAAGAGTGGTATGATAAGACCGAAATGAAGAATCCTAATAATAAATAAAAAACGGAGGAAAAGAATATGTTAGTATCAGCAGCAGAAATGTTAAAAAAAGCAAAAGCTGGACACTATGCAGTAGGCCAGTTCAACATCAATAACCTGGAATGGACAAAATCCATCCTTTTAACAGCACAGGAACTGAAGTCCCCGGTTATCCTGGGTGTATCAGAAGGTGCTGGTAAATATATGACAGGCTTCGGCACTGTTGCAGCAATGGTAAAAGCTATGGACGAAGAACTCGGAATCACTGTTCCGGTTGCACTTCACTTAGACCATGGTACTTACGAAGGATGCTACAAATGCATCAAAGCTGGTTTCACATCCATCATGTTCGACGGTTCCCACTACGCAATCGATGAAAACGTTGCAAAGACAACAGAACTTGTAAAAGTTGCTCATGCAATGGGAATGTCTATCGAAGCTGAAGTTGGTTCTATCGGTGGAGAAGAAGACGGTGTTGTTGGTATGGGTGAGTGCGCAGACCCGAACGAGTGTAAAGCGATCGCTGATCTCGGCGTAGATATGCTTGCAGCAGGTATCGGTAACATCCATGGTAAATATCCGGCAAACTGGCCAGGACTCAGCTTTGAAACACTTGACGCTGTTCAGCAGAAGACAGGTCTTATGCCGTTAGTACTTCACGGTGGTACAGGTATTCCGGAAGACATGATCAAGAAAGCAATCTCTCTTGGTGTTGCAAAGATCAACGTAAACACAGAGTGCCAGTTATCTTTCGCAGATGCTACCCGTAAATACATCGAAGCAGGCAAGGATCTTGAAGGCAAGGGCTTTGATCCTCGTAAATTACTTGCTCCGGGTGCAGAAGCAATCAAAGCAACTGTAAAAGAGAAGATGGAATTATTCGGTTCCGTAGGAAAAGCAGAATAATGGTAAATATGTGCAAAAACTGCACAGAAATTTCCTGCTGGTTGTCAAAAATAGCAAAAAACATAAAAAGTAAAAAAAGTGCTTGCTTTTTATGACAGGATACGCTATCTTAATAGCAGAAACAGGATATGTAACGAAAAAGAACAAGGGCGTTCCACAAGGTTGGAATGCCCTTTTTTGTTAGGTTACATAACTTGGAATAAAAAGACGAAACAATACATAGGGGATTGTGTTAGTTAAAAAAGGAAAGGATGTATTAAGTATGAGTGAAGTTCAAAACGAGTATTACAATGTAGCAGACATCTTCGGGGAGAACGTATTTAATGATACGGTAATGCAGGAACGTCTTCCTAAGAAAACCTACAAGAAACTGAGAGAAGTAATTGAAGAAGGCAAAGAATTAGATCTTGCCACAGCAGATGTGATCGCACATGAGATGAAAGAATGGGCGATCGAAAAAGGCGCAACACATTATACACACTGGTTCCAGCCGCTCACCGGCGTTACCGCTGAGAAACATGACTCTTTCATTTCAGCTCCGATGCCAAACGGAAAAGTATTAATGTCTTTCTCTGGCAAAGAACTGATCAAAGGTGAACCGGATGCGTCATCTTTTCCTTCCGGTGGACTCCGCGCTACATTTGAAGCAAGAGGATATACCGCATGGGACTGCACCTCACCGGCATTCGTAAGACAGGATGCGGCAGGCGCAACACTCTGCATCCCGACTGCTTTCTGCTCCTACACAGGAGAGGCTCTGGATCAGAAGACACCGCTTCTTCGTTCCATGGAAGCAATCAATGAACAGGCACTTCGCCTGTTGAAATTATTCGGAAATACAACATCCAAAAAAGTAACTCCTTCCGTAGGACCGGAACAGGAATACTTTATCGTTGACAGAGAAAAATATTTACAGAGAAAAGATCTGATCTTTACCGGACGTACCCTGTTTGGTGCAATGCCTCCGAAGGGACAGGAAATGGACGATCATTACTTCGGAGCGATCCGTGAAAGAATCGCTGCTTACATGAAGGATGTAAACAAAGAACTCTGGAAACTTGGCGTTTCCGCAAAGACACAGCACAACGAAGTCGCTCCGGCACAGCACGAGCTGGCGCCGATCTACGCAGAGGCAAACGTTGCGGTAGACCACAACCAGCTGGTTATGGAAACCTTAAAGAAAGTAGCAGGACGCCACGGCTTACAGTGCCTGCTTCATGAGAAACCATTCGCAGGTGTCAATGGTTCCGGTAAACACAACAACTGGTCGATCACCACAGATGATGGCATCAACCTGTTAGAGCCGGGTACCACACCGCATGAAAATATCCAGTTCTTACTGGTACTTACCTGTATCTTAAAAGCAGTAGATACCCATGCAGACTTACTGCGTGAATCCGCAGCCGATGTCGGAAACGATCACAGACTGGGAGCAAACGAGGCACCGCCAGCAATCCTTTCCGTATACCTTGGCGAGCAGCTTCAGGACGTATTAACCCAGCTGATCAGTACAGGTGAGGCAACACATAGCTTAGCTGGTACAAAATTAGAGACAGGTGTTAAGACACTGCCTGACTTCATGAAAGACGCTACCGACCGTAACAGAACTTCACCGTTCGCGTTTACCGGAAACAAATTCGAATTCCGTATGGTTGGTTCCCAGGATTCCATCGCACAGCCGAACATCGTATTAAATACGATCGTTGCGGAAGCATTCTCAGAAGCATGCGACATTCTGGAAAAAGCAGATGACTTTGATCTTGCAGTGCATGATCTGATCAAGAAATACGCTACCGAACATCAGAGAATCGTATTCAACGGAAACGGCTATTCTGACGAGTGGGTTGCGGAAGCAGAAAAACGTGGTCTTCCGAACATCAAGTCCATGGTAGATGCGATCCCGGCACTTGCAACCGATAAATCCGTTGCTTTATTCGAAAAATTCGGTGTATTCACAAGAACCGAGCTGGAATCCCGTGTAGAGATCGAATATGAGACCTACGCAAAAGAGATCAACATCGAAGCAAAAGCAATGATCGATATCGCAGGAAAACAGATCGTTCCGGCGATCATCAAATATACAACAGAGCTTGCGGAGTCCGCAGCTGCGGTAAAATCCGTATGCGATGCTGATATCAGCGTACAGACCGGACTGTTAAAAGAGGTATCCACACTTCTTGCTGAAACCAAAGCTGCTCTCACCAAACTGGAAGCAGATACCGCAAAGGGTGGAGCTATGGAAGAAGGCAGAGACCAGGCAGTCTTCTACAGAGATGTAGTAAAAGCTGACATGGATGCGTTAAGAGCACCGGTTGACAAACTGGAAATGATCGTTGATAAGGATATGTGGCCAATGCCATCTTACGGAGATCTGATCTTCGAAGTATAATATGATACTAATCTAATTCGATTAGGTTAGTAATATCTAATCCCCTTAGTAGTATATACATCAACAGAAAAAGCCCCGGAGAGAAATCCCCGGGGTTTTTTCTGTGTCTTTCCCGGCAAAAATGGAAAAAAGATTGTAAAATTATGAATTTTATTATAGAATAAAGTAGAAATAGTATAAAAAAAGGGGTATGCATATGCGTTATATTCCAACCGTGAAACTGAATCCGGGGATGGCTCTGGGGCATGATATATACGATGGTGAAGGCAGGATGTTACTTGCAAGACATCTGATCCTGGCGCCGGAACATATTGAGGCACTGGATCGCTATGGTTTTCCGGGCGTCTATATTGATGATGAGTTTACTGCCGGAATCGAGATCGAAGAAGTTTTGAGTCCGGAGGTAAAAAGTCAGGTCTTAAACCTGGTGCATGATCTGTTCTTAAAAGAAGAACACGCGCCGGAGGATGAGGAAGAGCAGATCCGGGAAACGATCATGAATGTCATCCGTGATATTTTAAGTGACGGGGATGTCATGTATAACATGATGGATCTCAAAAATTACGATGATTATACCTATTTTCATTCCGTAAATGTCGCGACACTCGCAGCAGTGCTCGGTGTGCGTTACGGGCTGAGTGAATACGAATTAAAAGTGCTTACAACGGGAGCTCTGCTCCATGATATAGGAAAGAAATTTGTCAAGGTAGATGTCTTAAACGCGAGACGTCCGCTGACAGAGGAAGAAAAGCGGATGGTGCTTCAGCATCCGAAGCTTGGTTATGAATTTTTAAAACGAAATTACGATTTTGACCCGGATGTCTGCGAAGGTGTACTCGGACATCATGAGTGGTATAACGGAGAGGGCTATCCGCTCCGCAGGTCGGGAGAGAACATTTCGATCTACGCGCGTATCATAAAAGTCGCGGACGTATACGATGCGATGACTTCCAAGCGGCCGTACCATGACGCGCTGTCACCGTCGGATGCCGTGGAATATATCATGGCGATGAATGAATCAGAATTTGATCCGGCTATCGTGGACATATTCTTAAAATGGGTGGCAGTTTATCCGGTGGGATGCGAAGTAGAACTTTCTGACGGCAGACATGCGGTCGTAGTCAAAAATTATCACGATTTTCTGCTGCGCCCTAAGATCAGGGTCATGGAAAGCGGGGAGGAGATCGACCTCTTATCCGATATAGATGCAAGACACATTACAATTTTGAGGCTGGCGGTATAGAAAGAGGTAGTTATGACAGGTCAGGCAAAGAGTGCAGTGGATACTCTGCTGGCAGAAGCATTAAAGGAACTGGCGGAAAAACATCCGATCGAGAAGATCACGATCAAGGAGATCACAGACAGGGCAGGTGTGATCCGGCCGACTTTTTATAATCATTTTCAGGATAAATACGAACTGCTGGAATGGATCATCATGGAAGATCTGTTAAAGCCGATGATACCGCTTATAAAAAGCGGAATGCTGGATCAGGCGTGGATCTTTTTGTTTACATCCATCGAGCGCGAAAAAACCTTCTATTCCAAGTTTAGCAGACTGGAAGGGCAGAACTCTTTTGAAGTCATCATAAAGGGATGCGCCAAGAAAGCGCTGCTTCAGATCTTTTCGGAGGAAGGCGCGGTGGAACCGATCAAATATTCCTGGCTGACCCCGGAACTGGTCGCGGAATATTACGCACAGTCGTTATGCTTTGTGATCCTTACCTGGATACAGGGCGGAATGGCGGTGGAGCCAAAGAAACTGGCAGAGATTTATGATTATATCATGAAGCATTCTCTGGAAGATGTGATTACTGAGATGAAACAGAAATAGATATACAAAATGCGGCATGTGTATATCTTGTAAGACATAACATACAAAGTGTATAATGGCATGATACACAAAGGAAAGATTGAATATTCTCGTATTCGATCTTTTTTTTTATTATAATTGACAGAGTGCGTCAGTACAGGGAGACGCAAGGAGAGAAAAAAGAAAGAGAAGGTGAAGGAATGATTAAGTTTGGAAAGGCAGTTGTAAAATTTAGAATCCCGATTCTGATTTTAAGTTTTCTGCTGTTGATACCTGCCGGCATTTCGTACATCAATACAAGGATCAATTATGACATCCTTTCGTATCTGCCGGGAGATATCGATACGATGAAAGGGCAGGATATCCTGCTTGAAGATTTTGGAACAGGAGCTTTTTCACTGTGCGTCGTAGAGGATATGAGTGAAAAGCAGGTAGTTGATCTGGAAAACGAGATCAAGGGCGTGGAACATGTCAAGGACGTGATCTGGTATGACACGCTTGCGGATATCTCAATTCCGATGGATGTGCTCCCAAGTGAAATCAAAGATGCTTTTAACAATGAGGATAAGAACGCGACGCTGATGATCGTGACGTTTGACACTTCCATGTCGGCGGATGAGACATTAGACGCGATCGAGCAGCTCAGAACGCTGACAAAGCAGCAGTGCTTTATGAGTGGTATGTCCGCAGTAGTCACGGATATCAAAAAGATCTGTAACAGCGAGGCGATCGCCTATGTAATCTTAGCGGCGGGACTTTCCGCAGTGGTGCTCGCGCTGACGATGGATTCTTTTCTGGTTCCGGTATTTTTCTTATTGAGTATCGGAATGGCGATCATCTATAACCTGGGTACCAACTTTGTCTCGGGTGAGATCTCCTTTATCACACAGGCGCTGGCGGCGGTATTGCAGCTGGCAGTTACGATGGATTATTCGATCTTCTTATGGCACAGCTATCAGGAGAATCAGGAGCGGTTCCCGGGAGATAAGAAACGTGCCATGGCGCATGCGATCTCCAATACGGTCAGCTCCGTAGTCGCAAGTTCCGTTACGACAGTGGCAGGTTTCGTTGCAATGTGCTTTATGACATTTACGCTCGGACTTGACCTTGGAATCGTTATGGCAAAAGGTGTTGTGCTCGGTGTGCTTTGCTGTGTAACCGTGCTTCCGGCTATGATCCTTACCTTTGACGGAGCGCTTGAGAAGACGAGACACAGAGCGCTGATCCCGAAATTTGATAAAATGGGTACGTTTGCGACCAGAAAATTCCCGATCTTTCTGGTACTGTTTGTGGTCATTCTGATCCCGGCGGTTTACGGATACCGCAACACCAATGTTTACTACGATCTTGCAGGAACGCTTCCGGCGGATCTTGAGAGTGTGCAGGCGAACAACAAGCTGGAAGAAGACTTTAACATGGGCGCGACACACATCATACTGGCAAGCAGTGATCTGTCCCACAAGGACGCTTCCAATATGATCGACGAGATCAATGATCTTGACGGTGTGGCTGTGGCACTTGGAAAAGACGCGATCTTAGGACCTGCGGTTCCACAGGAAATGCTTCCGGCGGATGTCAAGGATATGCTGGATAACGGCAAACTCCAGATGATCTATGTAATGTCCGAATACAAGACAGCATCCGATGAAGTAAATGCGCAGTGTGACGCGATCAAGGAGATCATCAAGCGTTATGACCCGACCGCAATGCTGATCGGTGAGGCGCCGTGTACCGAAGACCTGATCACGATCACCGACAAGGACTTTAAGACCGTAAGCGCGGTATCGATCATCCTGGTATTTCTGATCATCGCGATCTCCTTAAAATCCATATCGATCCCGGTTATCCTGGTTGCGGTCATCGAGTTTGGTATCTTCATCAACATGGGTATCCCGCATTACACCGGATCGGTTCTTCCGTTTATCGCTTCTATCGTAATCGGAACCATTCAGCTTGGCGCGACCGTGGATTACGCGATCTTAACGACCAACAAATATAAGAGAGCGAGAAACAGCGGCGCAGGAAAACAGGAAGCAATCGAGACGGCAATGCACAGTTGTCTGCCATCCGTATTTGTCAGCGCGCTCAGCTTCTTCGCGGCGACATTCGGTGTAGGTGTTTACTCAAGTATTGATATGATCAGTTCCCTTTGTATTCTGCTTGCGCGTGGAGCGATCATCAGCTTCTTTGTAGTAGCGTTTATTCTGCCGGCAATGTTTATGGTATTTGACCGGGTGATCATAAAAACAAGTATGGGATTTACGGTAAAGAAATAGAAAAGAGGAGGAAACAGAATGAAATTTTCAGAGCTGAAATCAAGATTTAAAAATAAATATGTAATGCGCGTGATCGCGGGTGTGCTTTGCATCGCAGTGCTCGGCGGCGGATATGGAACTTACCGTGTAAGCGCAGCAAAAGTACCGGCGGGTGAGACCGTGGAAGAATCCACCGAGGAAGCAACGGAAGAAACCGCGGACAGTGATGTGGATGACAGCATCGGAAACATCATCAATGACTTAAAATCCGGCGCGTCCAAAGACGTTGGAAAAGAGGAGACCGTATACCTTATCTCCGATGCGGATGGTGCCGTGAACAAGACGATCGTAAGTGACTGGTTAAAGAATACAGACGGTTCTGCCACACTTGAGGATACCTCAGATCTTCAGGATATCGAAAATGTAAAGGGCGATGAATCCTTTACCAAAAACGGAAATGACCTGACCTGGCAGGCAGACGGAAATGATATCTTCTATCAGGGAACAACAACAAAGCAGGCACCGGTTTCCGAAAAGATCACCTACTATCTTGACGGAAAAGAGATGAAGCCGGACGAGATCGCAGGAAAGAGCGGAAAGGTGACGATCCGTTTTGACTATACCAACAATGAAAAAACGACAGCAACGATCGACGGAAAAGAAGAAGATGTCTATGTTCCGTTTACGGTTGTGACCGGGATGGTATTAAATGACAGCTTTAAAAATGTTCAGGTTACCAACGGAAAACTGATCTCTGACGGAAAAAACAACGCGGTAGTCGGTATCGCGATGCCGGGATTAAAAGAAAGCCTGGATGTGGACAGCGATGATTTTGACGGAGATGTGGATATCCCGGATTACATCGAAGTGACAGCGGATGTGGAAGACTTCTCACTGGAAATGACCATGTCTGCGGTTGTAAACGGATTACAGACTGCAGGAACAGACAGCATTGATCTTAGCGATCTGGATGACGCGATCAATACACTGACCGATTCTTCTTCCCAGTTGGTGGACGGTTCCGGTGAACTTTCCGACGGAGCAAAGACACTTGCGGATGCGATCGAGCAGTACACCGACGGAACACAGACACTGGCAGACGGAATCGGAACACTTGCGGATTCCGCACCGGCACTGACCTCCGGCGTTGGCACACTTGCAAGCGGAACGCAGAGCCTTGCAAGCGGAACACAGAGCCTTGCGAGCGGAGCACAGAATCTTGCGAACGGAGCACAGAGCCTTGCAAGCGGAACACAGAGCCTTGCGAGCGGAGCACAGAATCTTGCAAGTGGAACACAGAACCTGCTGACCGGAACACAGCAGATCGCAAGCGGGATCAGCAATGCGAGACAGGGCGCGGATACCTTAAATGCCAATGTACAGGCACTGGCAACCGGCGTACCGCTGTTGATCAACGGAATCTCATCCAGCGCACAGAGCTACGCAGCACAGGGCGCAAATGTGGATGCGGACAAGCAGGCACTTCAGCAGGCACTGACTGATTACACGACCAATGTCACAACAGCAGTCGCAACAGCATCAGCTACCGCAACCGCACAGGCGATCCAGACCGGTCAGGATCCGACAGCGGCAGCAATGGCAGCGGCACAGGCGGCGGCACAGGGTGTGGATTCTTCCGCAGTCATGGCAGCAGTACAGCAGCTTGGCACAGATGCCGGAGCACAGGGCGCGGCAGCCGCACTCAATGAAATATCCGCACAGCTTGCAGGCGGCGGACTTACCGTAGACAATATCACAGCACTTGCAAACGGTGTGAGCAGTCTCGACAGCGGATTGCAGCAGCTTGACAGCGGAGCTTCCTCTCTCGTAAGCGGAGCAAGCCAGGTCAATGACGGAGCAAACCAGTTAAACAGCGGAGCGAGCCAGGTCAACGATGGAGCGAACCAGGTAAATGCCGGAGCAGGACAGTTAAGCAGTGGAGCGAGCCAGGTCAACGATGGAGCAAATCAGGTCAATGCCGGTGTAGGTCAGTTAAACAGCGGAGCAGGACAGCTTCTCGATGGTGTCAACCAGCTTCAGAGCGGAGCAAAGACACTGGTTGCCAACAACACAGACTTAAAAACCGGAGCATCTGACTTAAAGGACGGAGCAAAAGAACTTGCGGACGGAATGGAAGAGTTTGATTCTGAAGGAATTAAAAAGATCGCGGATGCTTATAATGGCGATGTGAAGAAACTCTTAGATCGTCTGGACGCGGTGATCGATGCCGGAAATAATTATGAGATCTTCTCACAGGTCAAAGACGGAACCAACGGAAGCGTAAAATTCATTATTAAGACAGATTCCGTAAAAGCAGATGACGCAGACAAGAAATGAGAGTATAATTAGGAGCGGAAAAATGAGATTACCGAAAATGCAGGAGGAACGTTATGAATTGGATTGAAACATTACTGATCACACTTGGTATCTCATTGGATATATTCGGGATCGTTACCTGCGAGGGAGCGCTGTTGGCAGAGATCAATAAAAAGCGTCTTGCGGCGGGGAGCCTTCTGGTTGCCCTGCTGCAGACCATCGCTCTGTATCTTGGAGATCTGGTGGGCGGAGCGTCTCTTCGGTATGATATCAAGGACAAACAGATCTTAACCGTCCGTGTGATCGTGGCGATCATATTTATCGTACTCGGAGTGCGCATGATCTTAAAAGCATGGAAGAACAAGAGTATCGTGGAACGCAGAGAGGAAAATGGACTGAGCCTTGGAAGGATCTTAAAATGTGTCGGTGCTTCCAGCGTGTGTACACTTTTAGTCGGAGTGGCGTTTGGATTTCTCGGCACTAATGTGACGATCGTGCTGATCATGGTGGTATGTCTCACCGTTCTCATGGTTGTGTTTGGTATGTATACCGGATATCGCTTCGGATTTGAACAAAAGACAAAGGCGTACAGTATCGGCGGGGTTCTGCTGATCATCGGCGGGATCGACGTGGTGATACGCTATATTGTCCATTAACGTTTTGAAAGGAAAAAGGGATGAAAGCCTGTGGAAAGGTTTTCATCCCTTTTTTTAGAATAAATTCATACGATTTTAAGAAAAAACAGGGGAAATCATGATATAATAGGAACACTTGAAATGAGAAGAAAGCGGAAAGGAAGCGGACGGATGCCACAGATCACGGTGCTCTCAGAGGACAGGATGAAACAGAAGACGGTTTTGGTGCAGGCAGGAGAAACAGTTCTTTCCGGCATGAGAACGCTTGGCGTTGTGATGGGAAACTGTTGTGGCAACGGAACCTGCAAAAAGTGCGCCGTATATTTTGAGCATCCGGTGCCGGAGGCGTGTGCGGAGGACGCACGGCTGGGAAGAACGGCGCTTGATGCCGGAAAGCGGCTGGCGTGCTGCCATAAGGTGACAGAGGATCTCTGCGTGCGGCTGGCGTCCGGGATGTATCTGCCGGATGAAACAAGACCAAAAATGCAGATCGAGGGAGAAGACCTGAAAAGAAAAAGTGTGGCGGATGAGAACCGGCAGACGGAAGAAACAGAATATACCGTGATCGTTGATATCGGAACCACGACACTTGCGGCGGCATTTATGCGGGAAAGTGATCTTGAGATCGAGCAGGTGCTTACAAGGGAAAACAGTGAGCGCCGATACGGCAGTGATGTGGTAAGCCGGATCCGGGCGGCGGAAGAAGGACACGGCGTGGATATGCAGGCGGCAGTCTGGGCGGATATCGAGGCGATGTGTCAGGAATTTGTGACGGAAAAGATGCGGACACCGCAGGGAAGTGCCGGGGTCTTTCAAAAGATCCGTTTCCCGCAGATGGTGGTCGCCGGAAATACAGTGATGGAGCATCTGCTCTGCGGCTATCCGTTGAGCGGGCTTGGCGAGGCACCGTTCCGTCCATTCTCGCTCGAACTGACAAGGCAGAAAAAAAGCGGGATCTTTCCGGGGAGTGGATCGCTGGAAGAAACGGAAGTTGTGGTGCTGCCGGGAGCTTCCGCATTCGTGGGCGCGGATATCGTGGCGGGACTCTATGCGGTATCCATGGATCAGCAGGAAGGTGTCACCCTCTTTTTGGACATCGGGACAAACGGGGAGATGGCGATTGAAACCGGCGGGGAGATCCTTGCCACAGCGACTTCCGCCGGCCCTGCGTTTGAGGGAGCCAATATGACAGACGGAGTGCCCGGAATCGAGGGGGCGATCCAGCAGGTGAACCTGCTTGCCGGACGACCGGTGATCCGCACGATTGGCAATAAGCCGCCGGTCGGGATCTGCGGAAGCGGGATACTCGATCTCGCATCGGAACTGTACCGCAGTGGAAAGATCGACCGGCATGGCACGTTTTTGGATGGCGCCGCATCGTATCAGGTTGCCACGCGCGCGGATGGAAGCAGGATCTGCTTTACCCAGGAGGATATGCGGCAGCTTCAGCTGGCGAAGTCGGCGATCCGAAGCGGGGTAGATCTGCTGCTTAAAAAATCCGGTGTGAGTGAAGCGGAGGTTCAGACCGTATGGCTTGCGGGCGGATTTGGCTGTAAACTGAATGTACACAAGGCGGCACTGCTCGGGCTGATCCCCAAAAGACTTGAGAAAAAGACAAAGGCGGCGGGGAATACGGCATTGCGCGGCGCGTATGAGTTCGCGAAGGCGTGTGGGGAGCACGGAATCAAACAGACGGAGATCCGATTTAAAGAACTGGCGCATAAGATCCGGGTGCTCAATCTGGCGGGGGAGCCGGAGTTTGAGGCATATTATCTGCGCAATATGGATTTTTAACAAGAAAAGAGGAACAGACATGAAATTATTGCTGACAGCGGTAAACGCGAAATATATCCATTCCAATCTTGCCGTGTACAGTCTGCGGGCTTACGCGAAAGAGTACCGAAGCCAGATCGAGCTTGCGGAATACACGATCAATCACAGACAGGAATATATTTTGAGCGGGATCTATAAGAGCAGACCGGACATCTTATGTTTTTCCTGCTACATCTGGAATCTCGATCTGGTGCTTTCGGTTGCGGAGGAGTTTCACAAGCTGCGCCCGGAGGTTTCCTATGAAACAGAGGCGTTTTTAAGAGAGCATCCGTTTGTGACAGGCGTTATGGTCGGTGAGGGTGAGCAGAGCTTTTCGGAACTGTGCGAATATTATGCAAACGAAGAGCGCCGGGACGGGATCAAAGCGGAAGAAAGACCGGAAACGATAAAAGGGCTTGCATTTTTAGATGAGGACGGGCATATGGTTTTTACAGGGGCAAGAGAGCCGATCGGCATGAGTACGATCCCGTTTTGCTATGAAAATATGGAAGACTTTAAAAACCGTATCATCTATTATGAGTCGAGCCGCGGCTGTCCGTTCCGGTGCAGTTACTGTCTGTCATCGATTGAAAAGAAACTGCGCTTCCGGGATATTGAACTGGTAAAACGGGAACTTGCCTTTTTTATCGAAAAGGAAGTGCCGCAGGTCAAATTCGTGGACCGCACGTTTAACTGTGATCATAAGCACGCGATGGAGATTTGGAAATTTATCCGGGAACATGACCGTGGGATCACAAATTTCCATTTTGAGATCGCGGCGGATCTTCTGACGGACGAGGAGATCGCATTTATCTCCGGGTTAAGACCGGGGCTCATACAGCTTGAGATCGGGGTACAGACGACCCATCCGGAGACGATCACGGAGATACACCGGAAAATGGATCTTACGCGCGTAAAGCAGGTCGTCCGGGAGATCAAAAAGAATAAAAACGTACACCAGCATCTGGATCTGATCGCCGGACTGCCTTACGAGGACTATGAGACGTTTCAGAAGTCGTTTGATGAGATCTACGCTTTAAAGCCGGAACAGTTACAGCTTGGATTCTTAAAAGTCTTAAAGGGATCGTTTCTGTTTGAACACGCGAAGGAGTATGGGATCGTCTATGGCAGCCGTCCGCCGTATGAGGTCTTAAAGACGGCATGGCTTGACTATGACGCGGTCTTAAAGATCAAACAGGTGGAGGAAATGCTTGAGGTTTATTACAACAGCAGACAGTATCCGATGAGCATACGGCTGTTGGAAACGCGGTTTGAGAGCGCGTTTGCCATGTTTGCGGCGCTAGGAACGTACTATGAAAAACACGGATATTTTTCCATGAGCCATTCAAGGATCCGGCGGCTGGAGATTTTGCTCGCGTTTGCGGAGGAGATCGACGGGGAACATCTGGATGTCCTAAAAGAGGCGGCGGTCTATGATATTTACAGCAGGGAGAACGCAAAGAGCCGTCCGGCGTTTGCAGATGACCAGACAGAATACAAAGAGCTTGCGCACAGATTCTGCAAAAAGGGAAAAATGCAGCATCTGGAAAGATTTTACTATATCATGCCGGAGAAAGAGACGGTAAAAGAACTTCCGGAGAGACAAAAAAAGCCCTGCTATCTGCTGTTTGATTACGAGAAGCGTGACGCATTAAACCATCAGGCGGACATCCATCCGGTGGATCTAAAAAAGGAGGAGGCGTAACATGCTCGAACGTTATGTGGTGGTGGATCTGGAAATGACCGGGTTAAATCCACGCAGGGACAGGATCTTAGAGATCGGAGCCGCAAGAGTGGAACACGGGGAAGTGACTGCGCGGTATGAGACGTTTGTAAATCCGGGGGTCTGTATTCCGGAGAAAGTGCGGGAGCTGACCGGGATCACCGATGAGATGGTAAAGGACGCACCGCGGATCAGCGAGATCCTTCCGGATTTTATCGTGTTCTGTGCGGATGATATTTTTGTGGGACATAATGTGATCTTTGACTACAGCTTCTTAAAACAGGCCGCGATCAACGAAAAACTGTCTTTTGAGAGGCAGGCGGTGGATACGTTAAAACTCGCGCGGAAGTTTCTGCCGGAGCTTGAACACCGGTCCCTGGAATATCTGTGCGGATATTATGGGATTGACCGGACGAACGGACACCGGGCGCTCTTTGACGCGCTTGCGACCAAAGAGGTGTTAGAGCGGCTGATCGGTGCGTATGGCGCGGAGCATGAAAGGGCGTTTGAGCCAAAGCCGCTGGTCTACAAGGCGAAACGCCAGACTCCGGCGACACCGGTGCAGAAAACACACTTGAAAGAATTGTTCGATTATCATAAAATAAGCATTGATCTGGATTTTGATACACTGACAAGAAGCGAGGCATCCCGTCTTACCGACCGGATACTCGCCCAGTATGGAAAAATACATTAAGAAGCGTCTGCTCCATTTAAGAGATCTTCTAACTGTTTTACCGTTGCGTCTCTTAAAAGAGGACTTAAAGCGGAGGCTTCTTCGATCAAGGCACGGATCTTGTCCGTTGCGTGATCTTTCTGGTATAAGGATGCGAGAAACACAAACAGGCGGCTCGCGTCACAGTGGATCGAAATGCCGTATTCGAGAACCTGGATGGCTTCCCTGTGAAAACCGTTGTCTTCGAGTTCTTTTCCGTAGCTGTACAACAGGTTGGACAGCTGGGTGAAATTCTGATCGTACTCGGAGAGGACCGTGAGATTCGCAGTGCCGTAGGTAAGCTTTAAGTCCGTGTTGGACAGATTGCTCAGGTTTACGATCTTTTTACCGGCAAGTGCGGTAAGCTGGGACTCGAGGCTTATGCATCGTTCGGAAGAACAAACATGAAGCGGGAGTGCATCGAGCGGGATCTCAATATAAGACAGATCAGAAATATCTTTTTTGCGGATGTGGTTGGACTCATATTCTCTTGACCAGAACGCTTCCGTCGCGTCTTCGGATCTGCGGACAGACCGGTTACGGAAAAAAGCGAGAACAGACAAGATAATAAGGAACATTCCGAAACATAGAAATAACATAATATCAGACCTTCTTTTACAGAAATAATAGGATAACAGTAAAAAACGGAAACGAGGTGATTCCATATGATGAATTTTCGCAACTCAAAGAAAAAACGGATTTTCGCGGGAGCGATCGTACTGATCTTATGCGCTTCCATGCTGCTTTCTCTGGTCATAACCGTTATCGTATAGAAGGAATTCCTTCATGTTCATAATATACACAAAAACGCGGGTTTCTGTCAAATATATTTGTGGTTATGTGCATTGAAAAACGAAGCAGTTATGTTAAAATAGCAACTGTACAATGTAAAAAGAAGCAAGAGCAGTTTATAGATGAAAGAGGAAAATCATGAAAAAAAAGAGATCAGCTGGTATTCTTTTGGCGGCGGCGCTTGTTATGGCGCTTGTGTTTGTCTGGAACACAGACTTTACGGCAGCAAAAGAAAAAACAAATGACGTGATTCCGGACAATGTTTACATCGGGGAAGTGGCAGTCGGCGGAATGACTTCTGCGGAAGCAAAAGAGGCTGTGGAAGATTATGTAAAGGAAAACAAGGATGGCGATGTCGTGCTTACCGCAGGCGAGAACAGTGTGACGGTAAAGACGAGCGATCTCGGGCTGACCTGGGGAAACACACAGGTTGTGGATGAGGCAGTCGGGATTGGAAAATCAGGCAATCTGATCAAGCGCTATAAAGATAAAAAAGATCTGGAGAATCAGAACAAGGTCTATGATATCGTATATACGGTGGACACGCAGAAGGTAACAGAGGTGCTGAATGAGCAGGCATCGAAGCTTGACCAGAAAGCGGTCAACGCGAGCCTTACCAGAGAAAACGGTGATTTTGTGTACACCGATGGCAAACAGGGAATCTCAGTGAATGTGGACGATTCCGTGAAGGAGATCCGTGAATACTTTAATTCCGGATGGGATGGTGCGGACGCCACGATCGCTTTAGTTGCGGATGTCGTTGAGCCGGAAGGCAACAAGGAGTCCCTCGCGAAGGTAAAGGATGTTCTTGGAACCTACCACACGAATTTCAGTGATTCTTCCGCATCCCGTATCACAAACATCAAAAACGCGGTGAGCAAGATCGATGGAACCGTGCTGTATCCGGGCGAAGAGTTTTCCGTATACGCGGCGATCGCACCGCTTGATGCGGAAAACGGATACGAACTGGCGGGCGCATATGAGAACGGTACGACCGTACAGTCTTACGGCGGCGGCGTGTGTCAGGTCTCTACAACACTGTACAATGCGGTGCTCTATTCCGAGCTTGACGTGACACAGCGCTCCAACCATTCGATGATGGTACATTATGTAGATCCGAGCAGAGACGCGGCGATCGCAGGAACCTACAAGGATCTGAAGTTTAAAAACTCCTCAGAGGCACCAATCTATCTTGAGGGTTATACGAACGGATCGGATCTCTATTTTACGGTGTATGGCGAGGAAACAAGACCGCAGAACCGCAAGGTGGAATATCAGTCAGAAACGGTAAGTCAGGATACACCTCCGGTACAGATCGTAGCGGCGGCGGCACCGATCGGTTATGTGGCGACAACACAGTCACCGCATGTCGGACAGTCCGCACAGCTGTGGAAGATCGTGACTGTGGACGGCGTGGAGCAGAGCAGGGAAGTGGTAAACACCAGCAAATACGCATCCACCCCGAAGGTGATCGCAGTCGGAAATGTCGGAAACGATCCGAATGCATGCGCAGCGATCAACGCGGCGATCGCAACACAGGATGAGGCAACCGTCCGTGCGGCGGCGGCGCAGTACGCAGGATTCGGAACAACACCGGATCAGGCAGCAGAACAGCCGGCGGCAGATCAGGCACCGGCGGCGGATGCGGCGGCACCTGCAGAGACCACACCGGCGGCGGACGCGGCGGCAGCCACGGATGCAGCAGCAGCGACAGACGCGGCAGTGGCACAATAAGAATAAAAAAGCAAGAAGGCTGTCTCATTTTTGTGAGACAGCCTTGCGTTATAATTGCCAAAATGATATGATGATACAAAATATGTAAAAGTCCAAAAAAGAGATAAAAGTGAGAACATGAAGACAGGAAAGATACCGGAGAGCGTGTTGAAACGCTCCGTATTAAGACAACTGCACAACAGGCGTGATGAGGTGCTTCTCGGAGCCGGCGTAGGCGAAGACTGCGCGGCACTTACGCTCGAATCCGATGAGGTGTTTGTGATGTCAACAGACCCGATCACCGGAACCGGAAAAGAGATGGGAAGCCTTGCGGTCATTACGACGGCGAATGATCTCGCGAGCAGCGGGGCAGAGCCGGTCGGCGTAATGCTCACGATCCTTTTGCCGGAATCGAGTGAGGAAGCCCTCCTAAAAGAGATCATGCGTGACGCGGAAGCTACATGTGAAAAATTTCACATGCAGATCCTCGGGGGACATACGGAAGTGTCTGCGGCGGTGAACCGCCCGGTGATCTCCGTATCTGGTGTCGGAAAAGTAAAAAAGGATGCGATGATAAAGACGGGCGGAGCAAGACCGGGGATGGATATCGTGGTATCAAAATGGATCGGCATAGAAGGAACCGTGATCCTCGCGAAAGAGCGGGAGAGGGAACTGCTCGGACGCTACGCTACAACCTTTATCGACCGGGCAAAGGATCTGGATGCTTATATCTCCGTGCTTTCGGAGGCCGCAGTCGCCGCAAGGTCTGGCGTTAGTGCAATGCATGATGTCACAGAGGGCGGTATTTTCGGAGCGCTCTGGGAAATGGCGGAGGCATCTGGCGTCGGACTTGAAATCGACTTAAAAAAGATTCCGGTGCGGCAGGAGACGATTGAGATCTGTGAATTTTTCGGGCTCAATCCCTATGAGCTGATCTCCGGCGGGAGTATGCTCATGGCGGCAGAGGATGGAAATCAGCTGGTGCATGAACTGGAAAAAGCAGGGATCCCTGCGGCAGTGATCGGAAAAGCAATGGCAGGAAATGATCGTGTACTGCGAAACGAGGAGGAAAGACGGTTTTTAGAGCCGCCCAAACCGGATGAGCTTTACCGGGTGATCTGCTAAAGCGTGGTATCATATATTATATAGAAAAGATTATATAGAAAAGACAGATTTTGGAGGATGAAAATATGGAAGGAATGCGCGAAAAAATCTTAACATTTATAGAGAAAAACAGCAGGATCGATCTGAAGGAACTCGCCATCGTTCTTGGCGTGGATGAAGTGACGGTTGCGAACGAACTCGAAGCCATGGAGGCGGAAAATATCATTTGTGGTTATCACACCTTGATCGACTGGGATAAGACCGGGATCGAGAAAGTGACGGCACTGATCGAAGTGCGTGTGACCCCGCAGCGCGGTATGGGCTTTGATAAAGTGGCAGAGCGCATTTACAATTACCCGGAGGTAAATTCGGTTTATCTGATCTCCGGAAGTTTTGATTTTATGGTGACGATCGAGGGAAGAACACTGCGTGAGGTATCCCAGTTTGTGTCAGATAAGCTTTCTCCGCTCGAATCGGTACTCAGCACAAAAACGAATTTCATCTTAAAGAAATACAAGGATCATGGAACCGTGATGGCAGAGCAGAAAAAGGATGAAAGGGAGTTGATGACACCATGAGAAATCCTTTGTCGGAAACAATCGTAGGAATCGAACCATCCGGTATCCGCAAGTTTTTTGATGTGGTCAGCGAAATGAAAGACGCGATCTCACTTGGTGTGGGGGAACCGGATTTTGATACACCGTGGCATATCCGGGATGAGGGAATCTATTCTCTGGAAAAGGGACGTACCTTTTATACATCCAATGCCGGGTTAAAAGAACTGAAAGTGGAGATTTCCAGATATTTGTACCGCAAGTACGACCTAGAATATGACTATAATCATGAGATCATTGTGACGGTAGGCGGCAGTGAGGCAATCGATATCGCGATGCGCGCCATGTTAGATCCGGGGGACGAGGTGCTGATCCCGCAGCCAAGTTATGTCTCCTATCTTCCGTGCGCGGTTCTGGCGAACGGCAAACCGGTCATCATTGAGTTAAAGGCGGAAAATGAATTCCGCCTGACGAGAGAGGAACTTGAAGCTGCGATCACGCCAAAGACGAAGCTTTTGGTGCTTCCGTTCCCGAACAATCCGACCGGCGCGGTTATGCGAAGAGAGGATCTGGAAGCGATCGCAGAGGTTGTAGAACAGCATGACCTGTTCGTGCTCAGTGATGAGATCTATTCCGAGCTGACTTACGGAGAGGAATCCCATGTCTCGATCGCGTCTCTGCCGGGCATGAAGGAGCGGACGATCACGATCAACGGCTTTTCCAAATCCCATGCAATGACCGGATGGCGGCTTGGTTACGCGTGTGGTCCGAGACTGATCTTAGATCAGATGTTAAAGATCCATCAGTTTGCAATCATGTGCGCACCGACGACGAGCCAGTATGCGGCAGTCGATGCCTTAAAAAACGGGGATGAAGATGTGGCGATGATGCGTGAGCAGTACGACGGCAGAAGAAGATATGTACTGCACCGTTTTGAGGAGATGGGACTTCCGTGCTTTGAGCCGCACGGGGCGTTCTATACATTTCCGTGTATCCGGGAATTTGGCATGACATCGGATGAATTTGCCAATGCCCTGTTAAAAGACCAGAAAGTTGCGGTCGTACCGGGTACCGCGTTTGGTGCCTGCGGCGAGGGATTTCTCCGGATTTCCTATGCGTATTCGCTTGACAGCTTAAAGACGGCGCTTGACCGCATCGAAAATTTTGTAATTAAGTTGAGGGAGCAGGAAAAGTAAAATGGCAAAGCTTAATATTGTACTTTATGAGCCTGAGATTCCGTCCAACACCGGAAATATCGGAAGAACCTGTGTTGCCACTGGAACCAGACTGCATCTGATCGAGCCGCTTGGATTCCGGCTGAATGAAAAAGCAATCAAGCGCGCGGGAATGGATTACTGGTCGGATCTGGATGTGACGACTTATGTAAACTATGAAGAATTCCTGGAGAAAAACCCGGGCGCGAAAATTTATATGGCAACCACAAAGAGCAGACAGACATATACGGAGGTTTCCTATGAACCGGACTGTTATATCATGTTCGGAAAGGAAAGCGCGGGGATTCCGGAGGAGATCCTTGTAAACCATCCGGATACCTGCGTGCGGATTCCGATGATCGGAGAGACGCGCTCTTTGAACCTGTCAAATTCCGTGGCGATCGTGCTTTACGAGGCACTGCGCCAGAACAATTTTGACCATATGAAACTGGAAGGAGATCTGCACAGACTGCACTGGGATTAGCAGGCAGAACTGAGCGCAGACCATTTATGAGGAAACAGAAATGAACAGCAATGCAGAACAAGAGAAGCATGCAAACATCATTGATGCGAGAGAGCTGGTACATGAGTATATCCGGCGTGACGAGGAAGGAAACGTAGAATCCATCCAGACCGCGCTCGACCATGTAAACCTCGACGTGAGACCGGGGCAGTTCATTGCAATCTTAGGGCATAACGGCTCCGGAAAGTCCACGCTGGCAAAGCATATCAACGCTTTGCTCGTGCCGACCGAGGGAACGCTTTATGTGGATGGAAAGGATGCGTCAAAAGAGGAAAATGTCTGGGATGTCAGACAGAGCGCCGGTATGGTATTCCAGAATCCGGACAACCAGATCATCGCAAGCGTGGTCGAGGAGGATGTCGGATTCGGACCGGAAAACATCGGTGTGCCGACGGAGGAGATCTGGAAACGTGTGGAGGAAAGCCTCGGTTCCGTTGGAATGCTCTCTTACCGGAAACATTCTCCGAACAAGCTTTCCGGCGGACAGAAACAGCGTGTCGCGATCGCGGGCGTTATGGCGATGAAGCCAAAATGTATCGTGCTCGATGAACCGACGGCCATGCTCGATCCGCTTGGCAGAAAAGAAGTTTTAAAGGCGGTTCACGCATTAAACCGCAAGGCGGGTGTGACGATCATACTGATCACACATTATATGGAAGAAGTGGTGGACGCCGATTATGTCTTTGTCATGGACGCGGGACATGTCGTTATGAAAGGAACGCCGCGCAGCATTTTTTCCCAGGTGGAAGAATTAAAGGAGTACCGTCTTGGTGTTCCGCAGATCACGCTGCTTGCGCATGAGTTAAAAAAGAGCGGGCTTCCGATCCCGGATGGCATTCTGACCAGACAGGAACTGGTGGAGGCGCTGCTTGCCATAAAAGAGCAGTAACTGGTAACGGAGAAACTGTACCCGGGGAACGGGACAGTATTTAATAGGAAGAAGAACATGTCAATTATATTAGATAACGTAAATTATACTTACAGTGCCGGAACCGCGTATGAGATCAGGGCGCTGAAAAATATCAATTTAAAGATCGAGGATGGACAGTTCATCGGGATCATCGGACATACCGGTTCCGGGAAATCAACGCTGATCCAGCATCTGAACGGTCTGATGAAAGCAACTTCCGGAACGATCTGTTATAACGGGGAAGATATCTACGCACAGGATTATGACCTCAGAAAATTGAGAAGCAAAGTGGGACTGGTCTTTCAGTACCCGGAACATCAGCTTTTTGAGACAACGATCTTTGATGATGTCTGTTATGGACCGAAGAATCAGGGACTGACCAAGGAAGAGGCGGGGTTGCGCGCGTTTGAAGCGTTAAAAAGCGTGGGTTTAAAGGAAGAGCTGTATTACCAGTCGCCGTTTGACCTCTCCGGCGGGCAGAAGCGCCGCGTGGCGATCGCCGGTGTGCTTGCGATGCGGCCGGAAGTCCTGATCCTGGATGAGCCGACGGCAGGTCTCGATCCGAAAGGGCGTGACGAGATCTTGGATCTCATTACCGCGATGCACAAAGAGCGCGGCATCACGATCCTTTTGGTATCCCACAGCATGGAGGATGTGGCGCAGTATGTGGAGCGCATCATTGTGATGAATCATGGTGAAATGATGTTTGACGATGCGCCGCATGAAGTCTTTAAACATTATAAGGAGCTTGAAAAGATCGGGCTTGCGGCACCGCAGGTGACCTACCTGATGCATGAACTGAAGGAAAACGGTATCCCGGTGGATGTGAACGCAACTACGGTGGATGAAGCAAAAAATGAAATTTTAAAGGCGTTGGGGAAAAAGGCATGTTAAAAGACATTACATTAGGACAATATTATCCGGCAGACTCCATTCTGCATAAATTAGACCCGCGGGTGAAACTGTTTGGAACTCTGATCTATATCATATCCCTGTTTACATTCCGCGGCATTCCGGCATTTTTGCTGGCAACCATATTTTTAGCTGCGGTGATCCAGGTTTCAAAAGTACCTTTTTCCTATATGGTAAAAGGCTTAAAATCGATCATCGTTTTGATGATCATCACCGGTATCTTCAACCTGTTTTTGACACAGGGGGAAGTGCTCGTACAGTTCTGGATCTTTAAGATCACTTATGAGGGAATCAAGAACGCGGTACTCATGGTAGTCCGCCTGATCTATCTGATCATCGGCACTTCGGTCATGACGCTGACCACTACGCCGAACCAGCTGACTGACGGTCTTGAGAAGGCACTGATGCCGCTTCAGAAGATCAAGCTTCCGGTGCATGAGATCGCGATGATGATGTCGATCGCGTTACGTTTTATCCCGATCCTTGTAGAGGAGACGGACAAGATCATGAAAGCACAGATGGCAAGAGGCGCTGATTTCGAGAGTGGAAACATCGTAAAAAAGGCGAAGGCGATGATCCCGCTTCTGGTTCCGCTTTTTGTATCGGCGTTCCGCCGCGCGAATGACCTCGCGATGGCGATGGAGGCGCGCTGCTACCGGGGCGGTGAGGGAAGAACCAAGATGAAACCGCTTACCTATGGCGCGGCAGACAAAAAAGCGTATGTGATCCTGATCGTGTACCTGGTATTTATGCTGGCATTGCGTTTTGTATGGGTGAAATTTGTAGTATGAAAAAACGTGTGAAACTGATCGTTGCCTACGACGGCACCGCGTACCACGGCTGGCAGGTACAGCCGAACGCGGTGACCGTGGAGGGCGTGTTAAATGAAAAACTGACCGGGCTGTTGGGAGAAGAGATCACAGTGACAGGAGCAAGCAGGACGGATGCCGGTGTGCATTCGCTTGGGAATGTCGCTGTTTTTGATACGGAGACAAGGATTCCGGCGGACAAGATTTCCTATGCGTTAAACCAGAGACTGCCGGAGGACATCGTGGTGCAGGATTCCGCCGAAGTGCCGGCAGATTTCCATCCACGGTTTACAGACAGCCAAAAGACCTATGAGTACCGGATCCTAAACCGCAGATTTCCGATTCCGACCCTGCGCCATGATACCTATTTTTATTACCGTCCGCTCGATGTGGAGGCAATGAAAGAGGCGGCGGGATATCTGGTCGGAGAACATGATTTTAAGAGCTTTTGTACAGTCGGAGCGCAGGTGGAGACCACGGTGCGCACGATCTATGACCTTACGGTCACAAAAGAGGAGGATGTGATAAAGATCCGCGTCACCGGAAACGGATTTTTGTATAATATGGTGCGCATCCTTGCGGGAACGCTGATCTTAGTCGGCATCCATGAGCGGGAGCCGGAGGATATGACGCGGGTGCTTGCGGCATGTGACCGGACGAAAGCGGGACCGACTGCCCCGGCATGTGGACTGACGATGGTGGGAATTTCCTATGAGACCAAAAAACAGTGAGAAATTCCGGGAAAAAATGTTGACACGCGGGGCATCGTGTACTATAATACATAAGTCTGACATAGTATAGGAATGTTTTGCCAAAGCCCCGGCAGACATTTGAACTATAGATACGAACCGCAGACGGGGAACTGTGCCGGTACATCACAGGACTTCGCAGGGCGTATGCTTACTGTGGTTTGCGACAATGGAAAAGCGTTGCATATTTGAAGGAGGAAAAACCATGAAAACATTTATGGCTAATTCTGCTACAGTAGATAGAAAATGGTATGTAGTAGATGCTGAAGGAATGACATTAGGACGTTTAGCATCCGAAGTTGCTAAAGTATTAAGAGGAAAGAATAAACCGACTTTTACACCACATGTTGATACAGGTGATTATGTAATCGTTGTTAATGCAGAAAAAATTGCTGTAACCGGCAAGAAGATGGATCAGAAGATCTATTACAGCCACTCTGATTATGTTGGCGGTCTTAAATCTGCTACATTAAAAGAAATGCTGGCAAAACATCCGGAAAGAGTTATCGAACATGCAGTTAAAGGTATGCTTCCGAAGGGACCTCTTGGAAGACAGATGTATACAAAATTATTTGTATATGCAGGACCGGATCACAAGCATGCAGCTCAGAAACCAGAAGTTTTAACATTTTAATCGGAGATAAGGAGGCAGATTACATTGGCTAATACAACAAAGTATTACGGAACAGGAAGAAGAAAATCTTCTGTTGCAAGAGTATATTTAGTACCTGGAACAGGTAAAGTTACCATCAATAAAAGAGATATCGACGAATATTTCGGATTAGAGACTTTAAAAGTTATCGTTCGTCAGCCACTTACCCTGACTGAAACAGCAGACAAATTTGATGTTTTAGTAAACGTAAAGGGTGGCGGATATACAGGCCAGGCAGGAGCAATCCGTCATGGTGTTGCAAGAGCTTTATTAAACGTAGACGCAGACTTCAGACCGGCTTTAAAGAAAGCTGGATTCCTGACCAGAGACCCGCGTATGAAAGAAAGAAAGAAATACGGTCTCAAAGCTGCTCGTCGCGCACCGCAGTTCTCAAAGAGATAATAAAAATCAAATTAGCGAGAATAAAAAGACCCTTGAAAATGTATATTTTCAAGGGTCTTTTGCAATAGAGGCGAAGAAAACAGGGGAAGTTTTTATGGCAGACAGATATTCCAAAGATAAGGACTATAAGGTGGTCACGGTCATTATTCTGACGGCGTACCGGGGAAAAGAAGACCGGCCGTATTTATGAAAAAAGCGGATGCGTTCATGTATCAGAACAAGTTACAGCATAAAAATCGTAGAAAAGATGAATAGGTTATTAAAGATTATGAAAAGTTTTGCAGGATTAAAACAGAAATATATCGGAGACCGTGCGTTTTACAAACGATATCTCCTTCTGGCAGTGCCGATGATCGTACAGAACGCGATCACGAATCTGGTCAGTTTCTTAGATAATATTATGGTCGGGCAGCTGGGGACGGAGCAGATGTCCGGTGTCGCGATCGTCAACCAGCTGATCTTTGTATACAATCTGGCGATCTTCGGCGCGGTGTCGGCGGCGAGTATATTTGGCGCGCAGTATTTCGGAAAAGGAAATCACAAAGGACATATGTATTCCTTCCGTTTTAAACTGTACGCGACACTGCTTGTGACGGGGCTTACCGTACTTTTGTTTGTCACAAAAGGGGAAGGCCTGATCTCACTGTACCTGACAGATACGGTGGGAAACGGAGCGACCGAGCTTGCGCTTCAATATGGAAAACGTTATCTTGTGATCATGATGGCAGGGCTCATCCCGTTTGCGGTCAATCAGGCATACGCGACAAACATCAAGGAGACCGGGCAGACCTTCGTGCCGATGATCGCAAGCTTTGCGGCAGTCGGAGCAAACGCCGTGCTGGATTATCTGTTGATCTTCGGCATCGGCCCATTCCCGGAACTTGGTGTGGAGGGAGCTGCGCTCGCGACTGTGGTTTCCCGTTACCTGGAAGCGCTTATCGTGATCTTCTGGGCGCATATGCACAGACAGAAGAACCGTTATCTGGAAGGAGCTTACGCGGGCTTTGGAATCCCGGTCGGGGAGTTAAAGGCGATTCTTATCAAAGGTTCGCCGTTAATGTTAAACGAGGTGCTCTGGGCTGCCGGAATGACGACCGTCACCCAGTGTTATTCGGTTCGCGGACTGGATGTCGTGGCAGGTCTGAATATCGCGACTACGATCACGAACCTGTTTAATATCGTATATCTCCAGCTCGGTGCCTGTATCAGCATTGTGGTGGGACAGTATCTGGGCGCCGGGGAGTTAGAGGAGGCAAAGGACGCGGACAACAAGATGATCGTATTCAGCGTATTCTGCTGTGTGATCATGGCATCGATCATGTTTGCGGCAGGGCGGTTTTTCCCACAGATCTACAATACCTCCCCGGAGATCAAGAAGCTTGCGGCAAATTTTATCGCGGTTTCGGCGATCATCATGCCATTTTGTTCGTTCAGCCACGCATCCTACTTCACGCTCCGTTCCGGTGGAAAAACACTGGTAACGTTCCTGTTTGACTCCGTGTTTACCTGGATCGTGGTCGTGCCGGCGGCATATCTGTTGGCGCACTTCACCGGACTTGGCATCGTAAGCGTTTATTTCTTTGTGCAGGCAACCGAGCTTATCAAGGTGGTAATCGGGTACTGCATGGTGCGCAGCAACGTGTGGGTAGTACAGATGGTATAAAATGGTTGAAATCGCAGGTGAAAGACCGGAGAACAAAAAGTCCCATGAATCTGACACCATACAGGGAGACAAAAGGTTTTTATTGTAGTAGTATAGAATCAGAGTTATAAAAAGGAGACGTTATGGGAAAGATAAATCTGGGAAAAAAACTGACTGCAATACTCTGTGTGGTGTTGTGCTGTGTACAGACGACCGGCTGCGATAAAAAGGCGGTAAAGGAGCAGGCGGCGCAGATCGCGCAGGGAGCAAAGGACGCGGCGGCGGAAAAAGTGGACGCGTATCTGGAGAGCTGCACGGAGAGTGACAGTGAAAGCGAAGTTTACAAGCCGAGCATGAAGGATGAGCCGGAAATCTATGAGCGGGCAGTGGATGATTTTTTTGCGGCCGTAGACTCCGGAGATAAGGAAAAGATTCTTGCGCAGTTTGCGCCGAACGTGCGAAAAAATAATAAAGACCTGGAAGAAAACTTAGACGAGCTGCTTTCCTTTTATCCGGGGCCGACAGACCGGTGTGAACGAGACGGAAATGTGGTAGAGGGAAACTATGATCAGGAATACGGAATTGATCGCTATAACGCCCTCTCCTGGTTTGCGGTGGTGTCCGGCGGAACGACCTATTACTGCAAATTTTCTTATGTTTACCGGGACGATGCCGATCCGGACAATGTCGGAATCGAGTTTGTGGATATGGTATCCGAAAAGGTGATATGCGCGGAGAATTTTAAGTGGCCCGAGGAGCCGGGGATCTTTGTAAAAGAAGATGCGCCGGGGGACTATGAGACGGCACGGATCGGTGGCAATCCGGTCATTTATGTGCCGGTTGAGCGGAAACACACACTCACAAAGGAGGATGTAGAAGCGTTTTTAAAGACCGGCGGAAATTTTACGGATTTCAAAGAACAGTTTGGGGAGCCGAATGCAGAGGAGATAAAATACAGTTCCTATGCGTATGAACTGCCGGAAGAAAATAGCGAAAAACGCTATGTAAGTTTTCTGGTGGATCATAAAAAAGACTGGGAGATCTTAAGGGTGACAATAGAGGAGGAAACAGGCATTGTAGAGACTCTTTACCGGTCGCTGGAATTGGATTGACAGGATTGAAAGATTCGTTTATACTTCACATAGCAGAAAAAATAAGCACAAATAATGAAATGAGGTGACAGGCATGGACAGTTGCGGTGATGCGTATCGAAGTTGGAGTGACGGAAAAATATGGAAATATTTGAAGCGCCAGTTCGCGGATCATACGGATACTGCGGCTGGTCTGTTCTTGTTGTTTTAAATATTTTCTAAAGATTCTGATCGCTCTTTGCAAAAGGGCGGTCTTTTTTTGTCCAGTTCCGGTAATGGTGACAGGGAAAATCAGCGACAGGACAAAGAAAGACGCCTCAAATAAGAAAGCGAGGGCAGAAAAATGAATTTAAATTATGTAAAAGAGATCGCGAAGTGGATGCAGAGCGACAGACCGGTTGCTGAGATCAAAGAGGAACTTCTCAATTACCATGACAGGGATATTGCGTTCGCGATTGAATCCTTAGATGGCGCGGCACGAAAAAAAGCATTTCAGATCCTGGATGAGGAACGGCTTGCGGATGTGTTTTCTTATTTTAAAGCTCCGCTGGAATATATGGATGAGATCGGCATGGAGCGGTTCGCGGCAATCGTCAGTGACATGGATTCGGATGACGCGGTCGATGTGTTAGAAGAATTGGATGACGCGACCAGAAAGCGGCTTGCGCCTCTTTTACAGGCGGATGCGAGGAAAGCGATCCACCTGATCCGCTCTTATGATGAGGATGAGATCGGAAGCCAGATGACAACAAACTTTGTCCGGATCACCCATGGGATTTCCGTGAAACAGGCGACCAGGAGTCTGATCTTACAGGCAGATAAAAACGATAATATCAATACAATCTATGTCTCGGACGGCGAGCGCCATTATGTCGGGGCGATCGACTTGAAAGACCTGATCACAGCGCGCGAATATGATGATCTGGAAGACATCATCGTGTCCTCCTATCCGTATGTTTTTGCCGAAGAAAAGATCGATGCGTGTGTGGATAAGATCAAGGAATACGCGGAGGACTCCATTCCGGTGCTGGATGAGGAACGAAGGATCGTCGGAGTTATCACGGCAACGGATATCACGGAACTCGTAGATGAAGAAATGGGAGAGGATTACGCCATGCTTGCCGGTATGACGGAAGCATCAGATTTAGACGAGACAACGTTTCAGAGCATGAAAAAACGTCTGCCTTGGCTGATCTTACTGCTGTTTCTCGGAATGGGCGTCTCCTCCGTGGTCGGTCTGTTCGAGCAGGTCGTAGCCCAGGTGGCGCTGATCGTCTGCTTTCAGTCGCTGATCCTTGACATGGCGGGAAATGTCGGAACACAGTCGCTTGCGGTAACGATCCGTATCCTGATGGATGAGAACCTGTCATTCGGCGAAAAATGGAAATTTATCGGAAAAGAACTGCGGGTCGGAACCTACAACGGACTTTTGCTCGGCGGAATGGCATTTTTGTTTATCGGGATCTATGTCACGGCAGCGAAGGGAAAAACACTTGCGTACGCGTTTACGATATCGGGCTGCGTTGGCATCTCGCTTCTCGTCGCTATGATGATATCGAGTCTGGTCGGAGTGCTGACACCGATGTTTTTCCACAAGATCAAGGTCGATCCGGCGGTTGCCTCCGGCCCGCTCATCACGACGATCAACGATCTGGTCGCGGTTGTGACCTATTACGGACTTTCCTGGCTGCTTCTCATCCGTATGTGCGGAATCCACGGCTAAAATAAAGATGGCGGTTGTGCCGGAAAATGAAAACGATTATAATAAAAGCAGGGATACAAACGATAGCGTAAGGAGCAGTTACCTATGGATGAAAACGAACAGAAGGAACCGATGACAGAGCCTGCGGAAGCGGCAGAACAGACGCAGGAAGAAACAAAACAGGAAGACGAAAAAAAGCTCACAGAGAGCCTCAGGGTGCGGAAGATCGGCTATATGAAACAGCAGGTCGAAAAACAGCGCGCGGCAGAGGATCTTTTGACCGAGCAGATCATGGAAGAACAGAGGATCCTGGATGAAACGCTCGGAGAGATCGATGACCAGATCGCATGTACGGAAAAGAGCAGAAAATACAACCGGGAAATGCAGGAAGAACTGAATGCCCGCGTGTACGGGATGCATGGGATCAGCGGCGACAAGATCCAGGGAATGCAGGAGAGCAAAAGCGCCTATTACCGCGGCTGCGCGTTTTCACTGTTTTTCCTCTCTGTGGTACTCACGCTGCTCTGCGGATTTCTGCATGGATTTTCAGCGGATGTCACATTGTTTATGCTTTGTTATACCGCGATCGAGGGAGCATTGCTTGCAAAGGATGAAAAGAGGAGCCGGTGGCTCGCGTTCCTTTGCAGAGTGCTTTATCTTTTGATGTTCCCGGCGATGATGGTGCTGTTTGTGTGCTATGAACTGGAATATCCGGAGTATGGACAGTTTCTGCCGTTTATGACAGCAGGCGGCATCGTGATCGTGATCCTTGCGGTGGCATCCGTGTTTTTATACGATCCGTACCGGAAAGACAAGAAACGTCTGCGGACCGCCAGAAACTATATGAGCGATATCGAGAAGCTTGCAAGAAAAGAGATCAACAAAAACAGAAAGATCCGCGACCGGGAAGAGAAAAAAGAACAGAAGGCTGCGGAAAAAAGAGAACAGAAAGAGCAGAAAAAAAAGCTGCGTGAAAAGCGAAGAGAAGAAAGAAAACAGAAGCGGGAAGAACGAAAGAACAGGAAACAGGAACCGTAAGAAAAGGGACTGTCGCATGAAGTGATTCGTGCGTCAGCCCTTTTTTTGCATTTCACATGTCAAAATGCACCACTTACTTCATTTTTCCACCACAGGAAAAAGAGTGTGCTAAGATAATGACATCATCGATGATACAAAAAAGGAGGGATCTTGTGAACGTACAGATAAGGGTAGACGAGACAATAACAGAACCATACGCGGTTTTGTATACGCCGGAACTGAATGAGCAGATAAATGAAATGGAAAAACTGATCCGCGGACACGGGAAGGAGGAATTTTTACTGCTCGAACAGGAGGAGAGATACCATATCGTAAAGCCGCAGGATATCTATATGGCACGTTTTGAAGAACAGCAGGTTACACTTTATGGAGAAAAAGAAAAATACCGCTCCAGACAGAGGCTGTATGAAGTAGAAGAAGGACTTGGAAGCGGCTTCATGCGGATATCAAAGACAACGATCATCAACTTAAAACAGATTGACAGCGTGGAACCGTCATTCCGCGGCACGATGATGCTGAAATTGAAAAACGGACAAAAAGATTATATTTCAAGAAAGTATCTGCCGGAATTTAAACGTTATATTGGATTGTAGGAGGAAAAAAGATATGTCAGGAAAAGTGATAAAATATTTATTTGGTGGAATTTCATGGGGATGTGTGGTCTCGTGTATCGTCAATGTGATCGGAACTATGGTCATGGGAAACGCATGGTTTACCGGGGCGGAACACAGCTATACGGCACAGGTTATCGCGGCAGTGCTTGTCGGTGTTGCATGGGTGCTGCCGTCTATGATCTATGAAAGTGACCGGATGCCGCGCGTGATGCAGGCGATCATCCATTTTGTGATCGGATTCGCAGTATATTTTCCAACCGCGTTTGTGATGGGCTGGATCCCCGGTGATATGTCAACCGGCGCGATCTTTTTGGAAATGCTTTTGATGGCGGCAATGTCATTTGTGATCTGGCTTTGCTTTTGTTTTCATTACCGCAGGGAGGCGAAGCAGATCAATGCACAGTTAAAGCAGAAAAAAGAGCATGGAGAACTTTAAGGTAGTGTCAAAGCGTCCCGGATATGTTATGATAACATCAGTCAGAAACAGGAAGGAATGTTTGGATGGAATATGCACTGATCACGGGGGCGACCAGTGGGATCGGTTACGCGCTTGCGGAGTGTTTCGCAAAGGATGGCGTCGGGCTGGTTTTGGTGTCTTCAAGCCTCGAACATTTAAGACAGACAAAAGAGAAGCTGGAACAAAAATATGATACGCTGATCGAACTGTATGAAAAAGATCTTTCGATGCCGCAGGCGGCGGAGGAACTGTATCAGGAGATCAAAGAAAGACAGACGCCGGTCACGTTTTTAGTAAACAATGCGGGGTTCGGTCTGCTCGGAGCGACCGATCAGATTGATATGACACAGGAGGAACGGATGCTTCAGTTAAATATGCTGACACCGGTGAAACTGGTCAAATTGTTTTTGCCCGATATGGAGCGGCGCCAGAGAGGCTATATTTTAAATGTAGCCTCCACCGGTGCGTTTCAGCCGGGACCGTATAACAGCACTTATTATGCGAGCAAGGCGTTTTTATACAGCTACAGCCGTGCGATCCGCAAAGAATTAAAAGAAAAGGGAATCGTGGTGAGCACACTCTGTCCGGGGACGACCGGGACAGGGTTTTTTGTGCGTGCGGGGGTAAAAACGCCGTTTTTCGCAATGAAACCGGAGCGTGTGGCGGCGGCCGCCTATGCGGGACTGCGAAAAGAGCGGGACGTCATTGTACCGGGAGCGTTAAATCAGGTACTTCGGATCGTCCCTGCGGGTGTGAAGTTAAACGCAGTCGCGAAGATGAAAAAGAAGCAGGCAAAGAGTGCGGGACATGGAGGAATGTGAAATGGAAAAAAAGATACGGGTCACGGTCTTTAACGAGTTTGTACATGAACAGGAATATGAAAATATAAGAAAGGTTTATCCGGACGGTATTCATGGATGCATTGCCGCATTTCTGGAAGAGGAAGCGGATATCACCGTGCGGACAGCGACATTTGAAATGCCGGAACACGGGCTTAGTGAGGAAGTTTTGACCGACACGGATGTGTTGATTTTCTGGAGCCACGCAAGGCAGGAAGAATTTTCGGATGAAGTCGCGGAGCGTGTGCGTCAGCATGTACTGATGGGAATGGGACTGCTCGCACTGCATTCCGCACATTTTTCCAAAGTATTAAAAAAACTGCTCGGAACATCCATGACTTTAAAATGGAGACACGGGGACAGGGAGTGCCTTTGGTGTATCAATCCCACGCATCCGATCGCGGCTGGGATACCGGAGCAGATCGAGATTCCCGAAGAAGAGATGTACGGCGAATATTTCGATATCCCAAAACCGGATGATGTGGTGTTTGCCGGATGGTTTTCGGGCGGAGAGGTATTTAGAAGCGGCTGTACGTTTACAAGAGGCTACGGAAAGATCTTCTATTTTCAGCCGGGACATGAGGAGTATCCGGTTTACTATATGCCGCAGATACAAAAGATCATAAAAAATGCGGTGCGCTATCTGACACCGGTTCGGCGGGAGAAAAAGCCGGCGGACTGCATTCACGCAGAACAGCCATACGAGAACGGAGAAAAATAAATATGAAATTATCGGTTTTTTATGACCATATCACAGAGGCATGCACGCAGAGGAAACTTCCGGTGCAGGAGGTGCTAAAGCAGGTGCGGGACGCAGGGATCACCGGCATCGAGATCAACCTCTCACAGCTTCTCGATAAAAAAGAAGAGATCTTAGAGAATTTTCGGGACGCGGATCTTTGCATCAGCAGTATCTATGAATTTTATGACTGGGGAAACCAGGGGGATCTAAGCCACGGCAGAAAACAGGTGGAGACCGCGTATGAGGTCGGAGCGGGAAAGATCCTTGTTGTGCCGGGCTTTGTCTCGGCGAAGGAAGCGGCGCAGTTTCGCCGGAAGAACCATTCTTACAAAGAACTTGCCGCGTGCATGGCACAGAATGAAAAGATACGGAAAATGGAGAAGAACCTGTCGGAGCTTGTCTTTTATTCGATGGAACTTGCGGAGGACGAAAAGGCAGTCGCGGTGACGCTTGAGGATTTTGACGGGAAACTTGCGCCTTACGCGACCGCAAACGGACTGCTATATTTTATGGAGCATGTGCTGGATCTCAAATATACCGTGGATACCGGAAATTTCGCGTTCAGTGATGAGGACGCCTGGGAAGGATACGAGCAGTTAAAGTCCTATGTCGTGCATGCGCACTGCAAGGATCGTGGCGAGGAAAGAAAGCTGCGCTACTGGAACTGCAGGGTGAACCGGGGGCTTGCCACCGTACCGGTCGGAAGCGGCTATATGCCGGTCGCGCGGATCGTGGAAGATCTGCTTGACCGTGGATATGACGGCTATTTCGCGATTGAGCATTTCGGCGCGAAGGATCAGCTCTCCTGCATCAGGGAGTCCGCAAAGTACCTAAAGAATGAGATCAAATGGCAATAAAAAGAAAAGAAACTGAGAGAGAACTATGAAATTTTATTTGGCTCCCTTAGAGGGAATTACCGGTTACATTTATCGAAACGCACAGCATGATTTTTTTGGCGCGGGGATTGACAAGTACTTTATGCCGTTTCTGGCGCCACATACGAAGCGAAGTTTCAACGCGAAGGAAAAAAATGACATTCTGCCGGAGCACAATGCGGGGATGTACGCCGTTCCGCAGATCCTTACAAACAGTGCCGCGGATTTCCTTCGGATTGAAAAAGATCTTGGCGCGTTCGGCTACCGGGAATTAAATATCAATCTCGGCTGTCCGTCTGGGACGGTGGTGTCCAAAGGGCGTGGCGCGGGTTTCCTGGCTTCGCCGGAAAAACTCGATCAGTTTTTGGAAGAGATCTTTTCAAAGACAGAGGCGAAGATTTCCTTAAAGACCAGGATCGGGATGGAGGAACCGGAGGAATTTTTCCGGCTGCTTGAGATCTATAACAAATATCCGCTGGAAGAGCTGATCGTTCATCCGAGGGTGCAAAAAGAACTGTACCGCGGGACACCGCACTATGAAACCTTCCGTTACGCGATGGAGCACAGCAAAAATCCGCTCTGCTATAACGGAGATCTTGTGTCAGTGGATAGTTATGTAAACCTGCTTGCCGACTGGGAGAAGGAGCAGGCGTGTGACCGGGCAAAGGTTACGTCGGTCATGGTCGGACGCGGAGTGTTAAAAGATCCGGCGCTGATCGAAAAACTGGCGGCATATGCATCCGGGGAAGCATACGAAGCAGACAAAGAAAAGAAGCTGCCCGTGTTCCATGACAGACTGGTTGCAGATTATGGGAAAGAATTTTCCGGGGATCAGAACGTGCTCTTTAAGATGAAGGAACTCTGGTCTTACCTGATCGTCCGGTTTCCGGGAAAAGAAAAAGAGGCGAAGGCGATACGGAAAGCAAAACGGCTGGAAGAATACCAGGCGGCGGTGCGGCGGGTATTTTCGGAGTAGCGGATGTTCATTTGACTTTTTTCGGAAGAAAAAAGCGGAGTATGAAGCCGGAGTGCAGGAAGGCATTCAAAAAGGGCGTGCATCTGGCTTGGCATGGGAAAAGACGACGAACAGGATGAGATCTTTAAAAATCAGGTCAGTATCATAAGGCAGCTGGCGGATAAACAGTCCTGCATTGTGGTAGGGCGCTGCTCCGACTACATTTTGCAGGAGCGTGAGGACTGCATGCATGTATTCATCTATGCATCGTATGAGCACCGGATGAAAAACTGCGTGGAAAGTCTCGGCATGACAGAGGCTGAGGCAAAGAAAATGATCGCGAAGGTGGATAAGGCGAGAGACGTTTACCATAAGACATACGCGGGATTTCTGCCGGGAGATTTCCGTTACAAGGATGTAAAAAGGCGGAGGCGATAGCAGTGAGCATCTTCGAATATGACGAGGAAAGAGAAAAAGAAAAACTGCGGAAAGCAGAGTATGAGGCAGGTCAGAAGAATGGAATAGAGCAGGGATGCAAAGCGGAGCAGGAACGTTTTAAGTGTTTGTCGGAAAAAATGCAGGCGGATCAGCGGATCGAGGAACTCCTGCGGGCAACGACAGATCTGGAATACCGGGATAAACTGTATCTGGAATATGATATACCGGAAGAAGAGTATGCATTAAAATAGGAAGACGGCAGGAGTGTGTCAGATAAAAACGCAGCGAAATGGCAAGTCACATGCTTTTTCACTGCGTTTTTACATCCCTAAAGTGTATACTGCTTTACCTTAAAATGCCCATGATCGGTGTCTAAGATCACAAAAGAATTTGGCTCACCTCTGCCTTCACTGACGCTGCCCGGATTTAAATAAGTCACACCCTGACGTTCAAAAAGTGTATAATGATGTGTGTGACCGAAGATGACAAGATCCGTGTCATCGGCAAGCCGTGACAGGCGGTTTAAATCATGGATCAGGGAAATGGAGATCCCGTCGATGTGGAAAGAGAGAACTTCCTGCATATCGGCGGCATAGCTGCCCCAGTCACAGTTGCCCCTTACCAGGTAGGAAGGGAGATTCAACTGGAAAATGGCGCGGTAACAGGCTTCGCTTCCGATATCCCCGGCGTGGATCAAATAGTCACATTTTTTTAACGCATCCCCTGCGGCATCCGGAAGGGAGCCGTGCGTATCAGATATAACCCCAATTTTCATAAAGAGACCTCCGTAACAAATAGTCTGACATACTTTTTATTGTAGAGGTTTTTGTGGAAAAAATCAATCATGTTTTGGAGGAAACAGACAATGGAGACGCAAAGACTTTAAAAGCATTTATTGAAGGTTTGGAAAAAAAGGAATATAATATGGGAGATATTGAACCAATTTCAGGATAAAAAGTAAGGAAGATAATTTATATGAGTGAGACAACAAAAAATAATCCGCTTGGAACCGAGCGGGTCGGAAGCTTAATGGTGAAATTTGCGGTGCCGAGCATTATCGCGATGCTTGTCGGCGCGCTTTATAACATTGTGGATCAGCTGTTTATCGGACAGGCCGTCGGAACGCTTGGAAACGCGGCGACCAATATCGCGTTTCCGCTTTCCACATCCTGTATCGCGTTAGCGCTGTTATTCGGGATCGGTGGTGCGTCCAATTTTAACCTCGCCATGGGAGAGGGAAGAAAAGAAGAAGCGGCGTCCTATGCAGGAAATGCGGCGGTACTTCTGATCGGAAGCGGGCTTGTACTTTTTCTTGTGACACAGCTTTTTTTGACACCGTTACTCGCCTTTTTCGGAGCGCCGGCGGATGTTATGCCCTATGCGAAAGTTTATGTGCGCATCACATCGATCGGTTTTCCGTGCCTGATTCTGACAGCGGGAGGCTGTCATCTGATCCGTGCGGACGGCAGTCCGAAGATGTCCATGATCTGCAATCTGATCGGGGCAGGGATCAACACTGTGCTGGATGCAATCTTCGTACTCGGATTCCGCTGGGGAATGGCAGGAGCAGCGCTCGCGACGATCATCGGGCAGATCGTATCCGCAGCAGTCGTCATTTATTATCTGGCGCACTATAAGACCGTACATCTCGGGAAAAAACAGCTGAGTGTAGAGAGCAGATGTGCAGTGAATATCATGGCGCTTGGCACGGCGTCCTTCTTTAATCAGGTCGCGATGATGATCGTGCAGATCGTTTTAAACAAATCCCTGACCCATTACGGGGAACTCTCAGAATATGGCGCGGCGATCCCGCTTGCCTGCGCGGGCATCGTCACAAAAGTCGGACAGCTGTTCTTCTCGGTGATCATCGGAATTTCCCAGGGAACACAGCCAATCGAGAGTTTCAATTACGGCGCGAAGCAATTTGGAAGAGTGCGGGAGGCGTACAATCTCGCAGTCCGCGCGGGCGCGATCATTTCCGTGGTATCCTTTTTGATCTTCCAGGTATTTCCGGGTGAGATCCTTGCGCTGTTTGGAACCGGAAGTGACGCGTATTTCAAATTCGGGATCAAATTTTTAAGAGTATATCTGTTTTTTACCTTTGTGAACTTTTTACAGCCGATCACATCGACATTTTTTACTTCGATTGGAAAACCGCAGAAAGGAACCTTTCTGTCACTGACGAGGCAGATCGTATTTTTGCTGCCTCTTACACTGATATTGCCGCTTTTTGTTGGCATAGACGGGATCATGTATGCTGCACCGGTCGCAGACTGCCTTGCAGCAGTCATAGCGATCACGATGGCAGTAAAAGAATTTCGTGAAATGAAAAAGCTGGAAGCTTAATCCTTTAAAGGATTGCCTTGACCGTCCACTTTGATGGAGCCGCAGAGGATCATGATTCCTTCCACGAGTCCCCAGATACTGATACCGAATACGATCAGTGCGCCGATACCGAAACAGGAAAGAAGGATGCCGACAATCGTGCATACCAGCTGGATCACAGCTTTTGTTGTATAGCCGAGATAGAAGTTATGTACACCGAAAGAACCGAGAAAAATGCCAAGCAGTCCGGCTGCCATTTTGGATTTCGCGTTCGGGTTGGTGTTAGCATCCGGCATAAGGGAAACACCACAATTTAAACATACGGTACTGGTCTGTGGAACCGGTTTGCCGCAGTTCGGACAAAAATTATTGCCCTGTCCCTTCGGGCAGCCACATTTTACACAGATGACAGCATCGTCTGTCTGATAAGATGATCCGCAGTTTCTGCAAAAATACATATAAAATCCTCCTTGAATGTAAAAAAATTTCATAACTGTAGTTGTAATCATATCATTTTTGGAGAGGACTGTAAACAAGTGCGGTGCGAAAGTAAAAAATATTTAAGAATTGGTCGAAAAAACAAAAACGGAAAGAGGAAAATTATGACAGGTCAGATCAAAGATCAGATACGATATGAAGATGACGCGGTGCTTGTGTGCAGAAAACCGGCAGGCATTCCGGTGCAGACCGCGAGAGCGGGACAGCAGGATATGGTAAGCCTGCTAAAAAATTACCGGGCGGCAAAAAAAGAGGAGCCGTATATCGGTCTGGTGCACCGGCTTGACCAGCCCGTGGAGGGGATCATGGTATTCGCGAAAACCAAACAGGCGGCGGCAGCGCTTGCCGCACAGGTTGGCGCACGCAGTGTGGATAAGAATTATTATGCGGTCATATGGGGAAAAATGAAGGAAAAAGACGGAGAACTCTGCGATCATCTGTCAAAGGACGGGCGGACGAACTGTTCCCGTGCGGTAAGCGAAAATACGCCGGGCGCGAAGCGGGCGGAACTTTCCTATCATACGGTGGCGGAAACGGAAGAAAAGAGCCTGCTTTTTATCACATTAAAGACCGGGCGGCATCATCAGATCCGTGTGCAGCTGTCACATGCCGGTCATCCGATCTACGGGGACGGCAAATACGGAGCCAGAAAAGAGAGCGGGTATCTGCCGCTTGCGCTCTGCTCCTGCAGGCTTGGGTTTGTGCATCCGGTGACAAAGAAAAAGATGGAGTTTGAGATCCGCCCGGAGGGAAAGGCGTTTTTTGAATTTTTCCCACCGGAAGAAAAATGACAGGATAGAGCATGGAAAATGCGGGCATACTGAAGGTATGAAAACGTATGAATCAAAGTTGCTCTGGAAAAAAATATTAAAACTTGCTGGAATCACGACAGGGGTATATGTTGGCGTACGCTTCTTTTTACCTCTCGTGATTCCTTTTTTTGTGGCATTCGCACTGGCGGCGCTTTTACATGGCGCAGCCGCAAAGATTGAAAAGAAAGCGGGAAAGGGAAAACGCGCGCTCCGTCTTTTTTTGTTCTTTTTCTGTTTCCTGCTCACAGTCTTTGGCGGCCTGCTTCTAATCTACGGGCTGGCGGTGCAGGTAAAGCGCCTGTGCCTTAATTACGGAAATCTGTGTGCGGTGGGAAGAGACTGCTGGCGGGACTGCTGCGCGCGGCTTGAAGTGTTGAGCGGAATTGAGGCGGAACAGATCAATGCGGTCATCTGTGAGAAGGCGGTCACGTTTTGGAAGAAGGGACAGGATCAGGTGATGGCGTGTATGTTTGAACGGTCGGTCAGCAGTATCCGGTGGATGCTGCATGCGGGCTGGATCATGCTCGTGATCTCCGTGGCAACACTTTTAATCTTCCTTGATTACGACGGGCTTGTGCGGCGGTTTCAAAATTCCGGGATCGGAAATGTGGCAGGGCACATCGCGGGCAGACTGAAAACCGCAGGAGGCTCCTATCTGAAAGCGCAGCTCATCATCTGGCTGTGTGTCAGCGCGATCTGCGTAACCGGGCTGTTTCTCACCGGAAATTCCTATGCGCTCCTGGCAGGGATCGCGATCGGAGTTTGTGACGCGCTGCCGTTTCTTGGAACAGGAACGGTATTTATCCCCTGGATGATCTTAGAAGTGCTTCAGAGAAAATACGGACTTGCCCTATGGTATCTCGGCATCTATCTCGCCTGTTCCATTACGCGGGAAATGTTAGAGCCAAAGCTCGTGGGCGGCGGGATCGGGGTGCATCCGGTCTGCGTGCTGATGAGCATCTATATCGGGATCAAGGTGTATGGGGGAGTCGGTGTGATCTTCGGGCCGCTCTCGGCGTTCCTGATCTGGGAGATCTATAAGATGACGACGGAGGAAGCGGATGCATCTGCATGACCATCATTTTCCTCGTCGCCGTTACAAAAAAAATCCCCGGTCACGAAATCGGCTCGTGACCGGGGAATCAGTCTGGACGGATGGTTATTTGTTGCTTCTTCTCCAGATATGCATTTTTTCAGCTTCTTTGATCAGTTCATCACGGAACTGCGGATGCGCGATGGAGATCAGCGCTTCCGTACGCTGCCATGCAGAGAGACCCTTTAAGTTTACTTTACCGTATTCGGTAACTACATAATGGGTGTTTGCACGGGTATCGGTAACGATAGAACCGTTGTCTAAGGTCGGCAGGATTCTGGATTTTAACTGTCCGTCCTTGGTTGTAAAGGTGGAGGAGCAGCAGATGAAGCTCTTTCCGCCCTTGGACAGGTAAGCGCCGAGTACGAAGTCAAGCTGTCCGCCGGCTCCGCTGATCTGCTTGATTCCTGCGGATTCCGCATTGACCTGACCGAACAGATCGATATTTACCGCGTTGTTGATGGAGATAAAGTTATCCAGCGCGGAAATAGAGCGGATATCGTTTGTATAGCTTACTGGAGCACTCATCATTTCAGGGTTGTCATCCAGGTAGTCGTACATCTTCTTGGTACCGCAGCCAAAACCGAAGGTCTGGCGGAAACGGTCGATGTTCTTCTTAGAACCGTTGATCTTTCCGGCTTTTGCGATATCAACGAAAGCGTCAACGTACATCTCAGTATGTACACCGAGGTCTTTTAAGTCGGATTCCGCGATCAGGGAACCAACCGCATTTGGCATACCACCAATACCGAGCTGTAAGCAGGCACCGTTTGGAATCTCTTCTACGATCAGTTTCGCAACAGCCTTATCGACATCAGTTGCAGGACCGCCTGCACCCATCTCAGCGATCGGGTCATTCGGGCCTTCTACGATCATATCAACCTTGGAAATATGGATGCTGTTCTCGAAACCACCGAGGCAGCGCGGCATATTTTCATTTACTTCAACGATGATCTTCTTAGAATTTTCACAGACAGCCATCATATGGGAAGCGTTCGGTCCGAAATTGAAATAGCCGTGCTTATCCATCGGAGCTACCTGGAACATTGCAACATCGTTTTTGCAGTCCAGATCGTAGTAGTAACGTGGAAGCTCGGAATAACGGATCGGAGCATAGTAAGCGAATCCTCTGCTGATGTATTTACGTTCAATACCGGACATATGCCAGGAGTTCCAGGTGAAGTGCTCACCGGCATCTTCACGCTCAAATACAGCGAGCGGTTTTAAAAGGATACCGCCGCGAAGCTTTACATCCTTTAACTCATCCGTACGTTTTGCAAGGGCCTTATCCAGCGCATTTGCAGTGGCATTACACCATCCGTAGTCCACCCAGTCGCCGGACTGAACGACTTTTACGGCTTCATCCGCTGAAACCAGTTTCTGTTTGTATTCCTGTGAATAATCCATGAAAAACCTCCTTAAATTTCAACTCATAGTCTGAAAAAGTCAGATTGTTAAATTTTTACCATACTCGTATAGTATCACTTTATGGCGAAATTTACAAGCGTACGGTCGGGGAAATTTCTGGAAACAGGCGGCTGTTTCTATAGAAAAACATAAAAATATCCCCCCCGGTGGCTTGTGGCAGAAAAAAAAGCGTTTTATACTTTTTGAAAGAAGTAATTGAGAAATTGTTTCACAAAGAAAAGAATCAGGAGAACATTTATGCATATTCCGGACAATTATCTAAGCCCATCCACCTGCGCGGTCCTAGGGACGGCGATGGTTCCGGTGTGGGCGGTTTCTGTAAAAAAAGTAAAAGCGGAGATCCCAAAGGAGAAGATCCCGCTCCTCGGCATCGGGGCGGCGTTTTCATTTCTTGGGATGATGTTCAATATCCCGCTTCCCGGCGGTACGACCGGCCATGCGGTGGGAGGAACGCTTATCGCTGCGCTCTGCGGCCCGTATGCGGCATGTATTTCCGTGACGATCGCGCTGCTCGTACAGGCGCTGTTGTTTGGGGACGGCGGGATTCTCGCGTTTGGCGCGAACTGCTTTAACATGGCATTTGTCCTGCCGTTTGTAGGCTATATGGTTGCCCAGGTGCTGAAACATTACCTGAAGGGAAAACATGCGGATTCCATCGCTTACGGGATCGGCGCGTATTTCGGGATCAACGCGGCGGCACTTTGCGCGGCAATCGAGTTTGGCGTTCAGCCGCTCTTATTTACGGATGCGGCAGGAAAAGCGCTGTACTGTCCATATCCGCTCGGCGTGGCAGTCCCGGCGATGATGATCGGGCATCTGACCGTTTTTGGCGCGGCGGAGGTGATCTTTACGGTTGCCGTGCTCGTGTTCATGAAAAAGGCGGCACCGGACACCCCCTATGTGAAAAAGAGCCATGCGGTACGCCCGGTGTATCTGCTCCTTACGGCGCTCATCGTGCTTACGCCGCTCGGTCTGCTTGCGACCGGTACCGCCTGGGGCGAATGGGGAATGGATGAGATCGCGGAAGTGGTATCCGGTGGAAAAGCGCTCGGCTACACGCCTGCGGGCATGGCGGACGGAATGGATTTTTCGGCGCTGTTTCCGGATTATACAGTCGCGGGAATGCCGGAGTGGCTTGGCTATATCCTGTCGGCAGTGATTGGCGCGGCACTCGTGATCATTATTTTTAAACTGATCGGAAGTTTTAAGAAAAGTAAGGTCGATTTTGATTGAAAAAACAGACAGAACTCCCGGAATGGATGACACAGACAGAAGATTATGTGCCATCGCGGGATAAGGACAGCTTTCAGAAGAAAACATCAGGGCAGCTTTTAAAGCTGCTTGCAAGAATAAGGATGCAGACGGTCCGGCGGAAAGAAAAAGAAATTTCCGCCGGGATCAGTCTGCTTTTGCTGTTTGTGACGGTGTTACTCACCGTATGCGCGCACGGCTTACGTTTCCCGGTCACAGTCCTTGGGTTCATGATCGTACTGCTCGCGGCATTTTCCGGCAAAGATATCCGGCAGATCCTTGTGGAAACGCTGACCGGAGTGGGATTTTCCCTGGTATTTACACTTCCGGCGGCGTTACTTGGAAATGTGTATTCCATGCAGGTGATCGCCACAAAGACCGCGGTCACGGTAATGGCAGTCGCCATGTTAAACCATGCGGTGCGCTGGAATAAGATCTGTGCTTCGTTGAGCCGGTGCCATCTGCCCGATACGTTTCTGTTTGTGTTTGATATGACCGTAAAGTATCTGGTCGTGCTCGGGCGCAGCTGTAAAGAACTTCTGGATGCGCTGACGCTCCGCTCGGTCGGGAAAAATCCGGATAAGAAGCGCGCGGCAGGAGGGATCCTCGCAGTCACCTATCTGAGATCACAGCGGATGGCGGAGGAAACCTATCTTGCCATGCACTGCAGAGGGTATGACGGAACTTACCGTTATTATATGAAACATAAGAAAAACCGGTGGGATCTTCTGCCGGTTGGTCTGCTTGCCGCAGAGATCGTACTTTATATTATGGAAGGAGCGTATTTATGATCACCTTAAAAGATATCTGTTTTGCGTATGAAGACCGTCCGGTCTTAAAACATATCGACCTTCAGGTAGAAGCGGGAGAGACCGTGATGTTAGAAGGCCCGAACGGCTGTGGGAAATCAACGCTGATCCGTATCTTAAACGCGCTTGCGTTTGCGGATCTTGGAACCTATGAGTTTGACGGGGATATCATCGATGAAAAGAGCATGAAGAAAGAGAGCTTTGCGAAAGCATTTCACCAGAAGATCGGTTATGTGTTTCAGAATCCCGAGGCACAGCTTTTCTGCGCAAGTGTAGAGGAAGAGATCGCGTTTGCCCCGATGCAGATGGGACTTCCGGAGGAGGAAGTAAAAAGACGGGTAGAAGACTGTATCGCGCTTTTAAACCTCGGATCCCTGCGGGACCGCGCGCCGTATTATCTCAGTACCGGAGAAAAAAAGAAAGTGGCGATCGCATCAATACTTTCCATGAACCCGAAAGTTCTTGTGCTGGATGAACCGTTAAGCGGGCTGGATACAGAGACCGAAGAATGGCTTACCGGTTTTTTGCTGCAGTTAAAAAAATCCGGCAAAACCATGATCATAGCAACGCATAATCATAAGTTTGCCGGGACGGTTGCGGACCGTATCGTTTTCATGGACCGGGATCATCACATCGATCACATCTGGAAACGGGACACAGACCTATAAAATAACCTTGCGCATGTAACGCTTGTGAAGGGTATCGATCATCTTTTCATCCGGTTCAAAAGAGATGATGTGGATCGTGTTGTTGTCACGGTATACGACATCATAGATCTTTGCGTCCGGTCTGCCGGATACGGCTTTTAATTTCTTTACATCGCTGTTTCTTGCGTACTGATTCAGCTCTCCGGAACCCTGCGGAGCGATCAGGATCAGCTCATCGAGGTCGATCTTTGCAACTTTCTTTCTTTTTCTTTTCGCCTTGATCTTGTCGATGTCGAGCTCGCCCTCGATATAGGTATATTCATACTCCATATCGCAGGAACCGTGCATAAAGTAGGCAAAAACCGCAAACAGCACGGTCGGAACAAAGAGTCCGAGCGGAGAAAAGAGAATGGTTCCAAGTGCGCTCAATATGGTAAGCGCAATGAGCAGATACTGCGCGAACAGCTGTCCGTAGGACGGCCGTTTTTTGATCATAACGGTATTTTCAAAAATACTCATAAAAAAATCCTGTCCTTTCCTTCTGGTATAACTTACTGAGAGCATTATATACTTTTTTTGCGTTTTATTCCAGTAAAAAAAGTATAAACAAATGGGAAAGCTGGATTTTTTAGCTTATTTAGTATATATTAAGTAGTAGATTTACAGGCAGACGAAATGGAGGAGACTATGAAGCCATATCATGTTACAGGGGATGCTCTCTCGGTGTTTAAAGAGGGAATAAGCAGAGAATGGGTGATGACAAACGGGATCGGAGGCTATGCTGGCAGCTCCGTCATAGGGGCGCATACCAGAAAACATCACGGTTATCTGATCGCGAGTCTGCATCCGCCGGTGGAACGTTATGTGATCCTGTCGAAAGTTACGGAGCGCTTTACGAGCGGCGGAGCGGTTTTTGATTTTGAAACATCGCAGCGTGGAGAAAATTACAAAGAGGGCGGATTTCGGAGCGAATGTGTCGAGGGACAGAAATATCTGAAAGATTTTGCCTATGACGGACTGGTGCATTTTTCGTATCAGGTGGGAGACTGCAGCGTGGAGAAGACGCTGTGCTTTGAGCATGGGAAAAATACGATCGCGGTTTCCTACGAGATCACGAATAACGGAGCGGACGCGGTCTTTTATTTCACACCGCTTTTTAATTACCGCGCGCATCATGATGGCAGCAGTGTTTCGGATCTGAAATTCGAGACGCGTCATACCAGACATCATATGTACCTGACACCGGAAAAAAATAAAGAGATAAAAATCAGGCTGATCGCGACGGACGGAGAAGTGGTAGAGCGGGAACAGCGTTTTGACGAAAATATGCAGCTGCAGACGGAGATCAATGTGGAGGCAGACTGCATCGATAACAATTTTACGCCGTATGAAGTAAAGTATACGGTTCCGGCCGGAAAGAAAAGAAAGATCGCGCTTATCTGTACGATCGAGGCGTCCTACAACCGCAATGTGGAGGAGACCATCGAAAATGAGTACCGCCGTCTGAACGGGATCATAAAAACGGCAGGGTACAGGGATCAGTTCGCGAATACGTTAGTGCTTGCGGCGGATCAGTTTTTGGCTTACCGCCAGTCCACCGGGCTTACCACCGTGCTTGCGGGTCTGCCGTGGTTTACGGACTGGGGCAGGGATACGATGATCGCCCTGACCGGACTTACGCTTGCGACAAAGCGTTTCGACGAGGCGAGGGATATCCTTACGACCTTTGCGATGTATGTAAAAGACGGACTGGTGCCGAATATGTTCCCGGATGAGGGAACCGAGCCGCTCTACAATACCGTGGACGCGTCCCTGTGGTATTTTTATGCGGTGCATAAATTTCTGACTTACAGCGATACGCCAAAAAATTATGCCTATGTGAAGGAACATATCTATCCGAAACTGAAAGAGATCATAGAGGCATATAAGAACGGAACGGGATTTTCCATTTTTATGGATGAGGACGGACTGATCTCGGCGGGAAGCGGACTCGATCAGGTGACCTGGATGGATGTGCGTGTCGGTGACTGGGTGGCAACACCGCGCCATGGAAAGCCGGTCGAGATCAATGCGCTCTGGTACAACGCCTTAAAGGTGATGGAGAGCCTTTCGGTCTATTATGACGAGGATCCAGAGCCGTATCATCTGCTTGCGGAGCAGGTGCGGGAATCCTTTAACCGTGAGTTCTGGAATGAAGAAAAAGAATGTCTCTACGACGTGTTAGAGCCGGATAAAAAGGATGATAAGGTGCGCCCGAACCAGATCTATGCGGTATCGCTGCCTTATACCATGATGTCTAAGGAAAGAGAAAAGCGCGTGGTCGAAAAAGTAAAAGACGAACTCTATGCGGGCTGCGGACTGCGCTCCCTTGCGCCGGAGGATCCGGATTATCACGGGGTATACAGCGGCTGTCTCGCAAAGCGTGATGCGGCATATCACCAGGGAACGGCATGGGGATTTTTACTCGGCGGATTTTTCACCGCGTATATCAAAGTTTACGGACATTCCGCGCAGACGATAGAACGTGTAAAAGAAATGCTTTTGCCGGTGCAGAAACATCTGACGAAGGGATGTGTGGGAACGATCGCCGAGATCTTCGACGGAAACGCGCCGCATACCTCCCGTGGCTGTTACGGGCAGGCATGGAGCGTGGGAGAGATCTTGAGAGCTTATACGGAAGACATCCTTCCATTTTTATAAAGAATATCAAAAAAGCGCTGTCCTGTGGTTTCCCAGGTGGCGTTTTTTTTTGCGTTTTCATAGCCGGCTTCTGCAATCGAAGAAAGTCTTTGTTCATCGGAGAGCAGGGAAAAGATCTGCTGTGGCAGCAGTTCCATGTGATCCGTGTCATAAAAGACGAGATCCGTTCCGTCCTGATAGAGCCGGGTCAGCATATCGCTTCTGTCTGTGACGGCAACGCTTTTATTTAACATGGCGGACGGGATCCGGTCATGAGATCCGTTTTTAAATAAGGGCATGATGTTTAACGTGATCTTCGCGTCAGCCATCAGGGAAAAGGTATCTGCGTATGGAATGCCCGCATGAAAGGTGACATTGCCGCCGGATAAAGGTGGCATTTTTTCCCAGTCGCCACCGTAAACGGAGAGTGGAACACCGGCATCGGAGAGCGTGCGGATCAGTTTTTCACGCAGAAACGCCCGTATGTAGGTGTCCGCGAGAAAATATGCCTGCATGTGAAGCGGAAAATTTTCGGCGATCAGGCTGTCTGTTTCCGGGATCAGATCAGTTACGGCGTCTTCTAACGTGAGGCGCGGATCCAAAAGCATGCGGTCGATCAGTTTTTTGATGTCCGCCGCGAGAAAAGGCGGACAGTGCTCGATCGCATCGTAGACTTCAGTGGGCGAAGTGTAGGTGCCTAGGAACAAAACGTCAGTGGAACGCTCTGCCATCGGCGGACAGATCGCAGCAGATTCACCAGTCATGGAAACCACATCCACACTTTTGATATGTGGATAATTCTTCAAAATATAGTCGCGGTGGTTGATATCCAGGCAGATCACATGAAAATCCATGAGCTGCTGTTTTAACATATCGTGGTGGTAGAGCGGATGGTCGAGCAGTACATCATAAAACGGGGCTTGGATGTGGTCAAGAAAATAGGAACCGTCATCCATTTTTATTTTGGGAAGATCGGAATTAAATTCAAGCACAGCGTCAAAGGACGCGCCGACGTAGCGTTCGAGATGTTCGATGGGTTCTTCCGAAGCCCTGAAATAAGTGACTTCACACCCGAGCTTTTCAAGCTCGCTGCCCAGACGGTCTTCAAAATAGAGATAAGAGTTGTAACAGACAGATTTTAACGCGCAGATCAGAATCTTTTTCATGAGGATCCTCCTACTAAATTACTATGTATTTTCTAAGAAACAGCATAGCATAACTGAAATAAGTTTGCTATACTTATTACAGATTGAGGCGTGCGCTCCTGGCACGCAGGGAAACGGAGGAAAAAGATTGGCGAAACAGGCGAGCTGCGATACCTGCAGCAATTATGTGTTTGACGAGGAGGAAGACGCTTATCTGTGCGAAGTGAGCTTTGACGAGGATGAGATGGCACACTTTCTGTTACATCCGCACTTTGAGTGTCCGTATTATTCCTATGATGACGAGTACCGCATTGTGCGTCATCAGATGTAAAAAAGGTTGTAATTTAAAATACCGGATGGTATGATTAGGTGCTGATAATCAAAAGCAGGACAAGGAACAGGTGTACAAAGTATGGAAAATAAGTTTTGTTTCTTAAAAGGGCTGGTAGAATGTGAATCCGGTCGGATTCAGGACTGCAACATGAAGAGACTGAATAAATGTCCGTTGGAAGAAAAAAAGGAAGAACCGAAAAAACCGGTACAGCAGGCATTCTGCTATCTGAAAGGACTGGTGGACTGTGAGCCGTGTGATGTGCAGGACTGCAATATCAAACGGGTCAGGGAATGTCCGAGAAACAAGTAGGAAATAAGTGAAAAAGGGGAGGCACAGCCGCAGGGAAGCGGTTTGTGTCTCTTTTTAAAACGCAGTTTTTTTAGAAAAATGCGGTAAAACTATTGCCATTTTTAACTTAAAAAAATATACTGGAATTTATAGGGAATGAAGGAGGAATTGTGGCATGAAAGCATTTGTCGGAATCGGGCACGGAAGCCCGAAGGATGCTGTTGCACAGGCAACACAGGGGCTTAGTGCACCACAGGCGATTTTGTTTATGGCACCGTATGATATGGCGGGGGAAGTTGCGGCGCTGCTTACGGTAGCGTATCCGGATACGCCATCGATCGGGACGATCGGAACCAAACTTGCAAATGGACAGGTCAGCGATACCAATGTTGCGGTACTCGGGCTGTTTGAGGACGCGAAGACGAGCCTTGGCGTGATCGAGCATATCAGTGCATGTCCGGTTGCGTGCGCGGGAGAGATCGAGCGCAGGGTTTCACAGGTATCTCCGGGCAGGGACGATACTGTCTGCATCGAATACTGTACCGGTGCGGAGGAAAAACTCGTGACGACATTTACAGCCTGCTTCGAGAAAAAGGGGATCAAACTGGCAGGTGGTACGGTATTTGGAGTGCCGGACGGCAAAAAGCCGGTCGTTGCATACAATGGCAGGCTGTATGAGGATGCCTGCGTATACGCGATCATCAAAAACACGACAGGAAAAGTAAGAGTATATAAGGAAAATATCTATGAGAAACAGTCTGCGCAGTCACATTTCGCGACGAGAGTCGATGTGTCAAGAAAGGCACTGTTGGAACTCGATGGCAGACCGGCAGCGGAGGTATACAGCAAGGAGCTTGGTGTGCCGCGCGACAAGATCGTGGACAACGTGTTGGTCAATCCGATGGGACGTGCGGTCGGTGACCAGGTATTTATCTCATCGATGATGGGCATGGAGCCGGATGGCACACTGGTCAACTACAAGCGGATCAACAAAAATGACTGCATTTATTTCTTAAGTCTCGGGGATTATAAAGAGACAGAGCAAAGAACCAGAGAGCAGATCAAAAGCGAGATGCCGCGGATCTCACTGGTATTATCGGTGGACTGCATTTATCGTTATCTGCTGTATGAGAAAGAAGGATATTTTAATACATACGCGAAAGACATGGCATCCCTTGGAAAGCATATGGGCGTTGTCGGAGGCGGAGAACAGTACAATAATCAGCATGTGAACCAGACGATGGTATGTGCGGTATTTGAATAGAGGAGGAATGTTATGTTCGGAAGAAAAAAAGAGGAAGTACAGGAGATGACGGTGCATACCGCACAGCAGGGAAAGAAAGGAAATGTGAAGGAATATCTGGATTCCATGTCCTATCTGAGCCGTTTCGTCATTGAAAAGAAGGAAGCACTCGTGGAAGAGGAAATGAAAGCAATCCGCGAGATCGACAAGGTAAAGGATTCCTACACGGAAGTGATCGAGCACAATGCTGCGGTCAGCGACGCGGTAGACGCTTTCCAGACAGAATTCGCAAAGATTGGAGAGATCTCCGGACAGTTCAATGATGTGATCCAGGGCGTTACCACAGTATCCGACGGCGCGATCGAAGACATCCGTGAGTTAAAGGAGAGCTCTGCAAAGGTGGAGGAACAGTTCACTGAGATCGGAAAGATCTACGATGAATTTCAGGCGCGTTTTGATGAGATCCGCGCGACCATGCAAAATATCGTAGGCATCGCAAACCAGACCAACCTGCTCGCGCTGAACGCGTCCATCGAGGCGGCGAGAGCCGGAGAGCACGGAAAAGGATTTGCGGTAGTTGCGGATGAGGTAACGAAGCTCTCGATCGGGATCAAGGAACTGGTTGGAGATGTAAATAAGAGTATGGAAGGACTGGAGGCAAGCTCGGAGAATCTGACCAGGTCACTGGGCGGCGTGCGCGAAGCGCTCGATGTGTCCCGCACCCAGATGGAAAACACCGAAGAGGTCTTCCAGAAGATTAACCAGTCGGTTTCCGGTGTTGAGGATGTACATCAGGGAATCAATCAGGTCGTAGATCACTGCACGGGCAAGGTAGAGCGGATTCAGAGCAGCATGGATACTCATGAGAAACAGTATGAACAGGTCAGAACAAATATCGATGACTTAAAGAGCCTCATGACCCAGAAGGGATTCATTTACGAGGACATTTCCAACATGATGGAACAGGCGGAACCGTTGATCAAAAACATTTCCGCGGAACTGGAATAACAGATGCGTTTTTTTCATATATCCGATCTTCATATCGGAAAACAGCTTCACCGCTATTCCATGCGGTCTGAGCAGGAAGACATTTTAAATAAGATTGTCTGCGCTGTGAAAAAAGAACAGCCGGACGCGATCGCAATCGCCGGGGACATCTACGACAAGTCGGTGCCGTCGGCGGAAGCGGTTGCCCTTTTTGATCATTTTCTGACGGTAATGAAGGAGCAGGCGCCACAGGTGCCGCTTCTTATTATTGCCGGAAATCATGACTCGGCGGAGCGGCTCGACTATGCAAGGGAGCTTCTGACCAAAAATCAGGTCTATATCTCCGGGATGCCGCCGCGTACAGAGGGAGAATATTTAAAGAAAGTCACACTGCAGGATGCGTATGGGGCGGTGAATTTTTATCTTATGCCGTTTATCAAACCGTTTTTTGTCCGGAGCCTGTTAAAGGAAAGTGATACGCTTACCTATGACGCGGCGGTGCGCGGGGTACTTGCGAGAGAACAGATCGACCGCACAGAGCGAAATGTCATTCTCTCCCATCAGTTTTATGTGGCGGGAGGCAGCAGGCCCAAGACGAGTGAATCCGAGATCGCTGTGGCAGGCGGGATTGACGAGGTGGATGTCTCGGTGCTTGCGCCGTTTGACTACGCGGCGCTCGGTCATATCCACAGACCGCAGAAGATCGGAAAGGAGCAGTACCGTTACTGCGGGACGCCGCTCAAATATTCGGTCAGTGAAGAACATCAGGCAAAGAGCATTACCTGTGTGGAGTTAAAAGAAAAGGGAACGGAACCGGTCATAACACAGATCGGGTTAGAACCGCTCAGAGAACTCCGAAGCCTGCGGGGAACACTTTCCGAGGTGCTGTCCCTTGCGACAGAGGAAAATAAGGATGATTTTTTAAGTATCACGCTGACAGACGAGATCGATCCCTATCAGCCCAAGGAACGGCTGATGGAGGTGTACTCCCATATCCTGGAAGTCCGTGTGGACAATGCAAGGACCAGACGGATCTTATCGGAAGAAGTAGAAGAATTAAAGTTGGAGGATCCGGTGGAAGTCTTTGCGCAGTTCTTTGAAAATATGCAGGCGCGTCCGATGTCTGAGGCGGAGAAGCGGGTCATGACAGAGATCTTTGCAAAAGCTGCGGAAGGGGAGGCGAACGGATGAGACCGGTAAAACTTCTTTTGTCTGCGTTTGGTTCTTATGCCACAAAGACAATGATCGATTTTGAACAGGCGAGGCAGGGGATCTTTCTGATCACCGGAGATACGGGTTCGGGAAAGACGACGATCTTTGACGCGATCACCTACGCGCTTTACGGGGAGACCAGCGGCGGTATGCGAAGCGGAAGCATGATGCGCAGCCAGTATGCCGCGGAAGATGAAAAAACCTATGTGGAATTCTCCTTTGAGTATCGGGGCGATGTTTATCAGATCCGGCGGAATCCCGAGTACCGGATCACCAAACATCTGAAGAACGGAAAGATAAAGGAACAGAAGGTGGCGGCAGCAGTCGAGCTGACGCTTCCGGATGGCATGGTATTTCCGGGAAAGAAAAAGGAGACTGACGAAAAGATCGCGGAACTCATCGGACTGGATGTAAAACAGTTTACACAGATCGCGATGATCGCGCAGGGAGATTTCCTGAAGCTTTTGTATACAAAGACCGAGGAACGCAAGCTGATCTTTTCGCGGATCTTTCAGACGACGCTTTATTACCGGGTTCAGGAAGAATTAAAGAAGCGTTTTTTTGCGCTGGATGAAAAATTAAGCTACAACCGCCAGGCAATTTTACAGGAGACCGCAAGGATCCGCTGTATGGATCCGGAGCAAAAGGAACAGCTGCGTGGGCTGGGCGAACATACCCTGCTTCCGGTGGAGGAATACTGCGCACTCACCGGGGAAATCTGCAGGCGCGGCAAAAAGGAAGAAAAAGAAGAACAGAAAAAGTTAGAGACCGTGCAGGGTGCCGTGCGGGAACTGACGGGAGCGCTTGCGAAAGCACTGGAACAAAAGAAATTAAAAGAGCAGCTGATGGAGGCGCAGACGCAGCTTGCGGAGCAGGAACAGAGAGGCACGCTTCTTGCGGAGGCAAAACAAAAGACAGCGGAAGACCGAAAGAAGCAGGAGCCGGAGCTGTTAGAACAGCAGGTTGCCGCAAAACAGGCACTGGAACGCTTTGACGCGCTGGAAGAAAAGGTGAAGGCGGAACAGAAAGCAAAAGAAGCGCTTGCAGCCGCGAAAGAAGCGTTTGCGGCATTGGAAGAAAAAGAAAAGAAATTAAAGGAAACGTACGAACTTTCGCAACAGAAGCTGCAACAGCTGCAAAATACAGAGAGCAGACTGGCGGAGGCAAGGGAAAAAGAGCGGATCTGCGCACAGAGCTGCCAGGAGATCCGTGAGTTAAGGGAAGGCGGCCGGCAGTGGGAACGGGAACAGAAAAGGGAACAGAAATGCAGGGAAAAACTGCTTTTTGCGGAGCAGGAAGCAAAGCGGCTTATTTACCGCTATGAGACGGATTATGAGCAGTTCCTTTTTGCGCAGGCAGGCATTCTGGCGGAGCATCTTAACGATGGAGAACCATGCCCGGTCTGTGGAGCAACGGAGCATCCGAAGCCTGCGAAACTAAGCGCTGGCGCACCGTCGGAAGCCTGCATCCGAAAAGAAAAAGAAGAGAGCGAGCAGGCGAAAAAAGGCAGAGAACAGTGTCATCTCGCGTTTGTGGCACAGGGCGAAAAAACACAGGCTGCCAAAAACAGGTGTGAGGAACAGTGGAAACGGTGTGTGGAGGCATTAAAAGCCCAGGAGCAGGATGTTACGGATGCCGCCGGGCAAATGCCGGATACCGGACAGATCGAAGCACTTTTGAAACAGACGGGAAAGCTGGAAGCGGAGGCGCATGAGAAAGCCGAAGCCGCAAGGAAGGAAGATCTTGCGCGGATACAGCTGCAAAAGCAGGCGGAAGAACAAAAAGAACAGCTTGCGGCGCTTGCCGCAGAGGTTGAGACAGAGCGAAAGGCGGAAACTTCGCTGGAGCTTGCGTGGCTGGAAAAACAAAAAGAGCGCGCGGTTTGGCAGGAGACTTTGGTGTACGCCGACAAGAAAGAGGCAGAGGACGTAAAAAACAGCCTGGAAGCGCGGTTAAAGGCGTTACAGGAGGCAGAGACACTGGCACAGCAGGCGTACCATGAGTGGGAGAAAACGTGCAGTCTTTTAAGAGGAACTATCGCGGCGGGCGAAAAAGCGCTGAAAGAGGGAAAAGAAGAAGATCCGGAGGCGTTGCGGGAAGCACTCGAAGAAAAGAGCGGACTGCAGAAGGCGGCGGAAAAAAGACTTGCGGAGCTGCACAGCGAGAACGGCGTGAACGAAGCCGTGCTCACCGAGTTGAAAAAATATGCCGCGCAGCGAAAAGATATGGAACAGGAAGCGGCGGTGCTTGAAACTTTAAGCAAGACCGCAAACGGCAGGCTCGGCGGGATGGCAAAACTTGATCTGGAAACTTATGTGCAGCGGCAGTATTTCCGGCAGATCATCGTGCAGGCAAACCGGAGGCTGGTCGTCATGTCGCAGGGACAGTTTGTCTTAAAGTTAAAGGACAGCGAGAGCGCGGGAAAGAGCAAAAACGAGGGACTTGATCTTTCGGTATACAGTCTGGTGACAGATACCGTGCGCGACGTAAAGACTTTATCCGGCGGGGAAGCTTTTATGGCGGCACTTTCCATGGCGCTCGGGCTTTCGGATATCGTACAGCGGACGGCGGGAGCGGTGCATCTGGATATGATGTTTATCGATGAGGGCTTTGGCTCGCTGGATGACGGTGCGCGCGAGCAGGCGATCCGTGTGCTCCGTGATCTTGCCGGGGAAAACGGTGTGGTCGGGATCATTTCGCATGTCGCGGAATTAAAGGACGGCATCGAAAAGAAACTGATCGTAAAAAAGACCGAACGTGGCAGTACCGTGTCATGGGGCTAGGCAAATGCGGACAAACGTGCTACAATAAATATCCGGTAAGAAAGAGGAAAAACGGCAGGCGGCAGATGACCGCCTGTTTTTAAAGATCGTGAGGGAAAGCTATGGATATATCGCAGGCACCGGTCGGTGTATTCGACTCAGGCGTTGGCGGGATCAGCGTGTTACGGGAACTGGTGAAGCTGATGCCGAATGAAAATTATATTTATTATGGAGATTCCAAAAACGCGCCGTATGGTCCGAAAACGGTAGAAGAGGTGCGCAGGCTGACCGTAGAGCATATTGATTTTTTAGTGGAGCGCGGCGCGAAAGCGATCGTGGTGGCATGTAACACAGCGACGAGCGCGGCGATCGATCTGCTCCGGGAAAAATATCCGGATATGCCGGTCGTCGGGATCGAACCGGCGTTAAAACCGGCGGTTCTGTCAAAGCAGAATGCCAGAGTGTTAGTCATGGCGACACCGATGACGATCCGGGAAGAGAAATTTCATCATCTGATGCAGGAATATGAGGCGCAGGCAGAGATCTATCCGTTGGCTTGTCCGGGGCTTCCGGAGTTTGTGGAAGCGGGAGATCTGGACGGAGAAGATTTAAAAGCGTATTTAAGTGAAAAATTCGCGCCGTATCAGGGTAAAGTAGACGCGGTCGTGCTCGGATGTACCCATTATCCGTTTGTGCGCCCGGTCATTCAAGAGCTGCTCGGAAGCAGTGTCGCGGTGTTTGACGGAGGAGCAGGTACCGCGCGTGAGCTGCGCCGCAGAATGCGGGAGAGCGGGATTTTAAACCCTTCCGGAGAAAAGGGAGAGATTTCGATCTTAAACAGCAGGGAGACAGCAGAAGAGATCGCACTCTGCGAAAAACTGCTTTTTTTGTAAGAAGTGATAAAAAAGTCCGCAGTGGTCAGTTTTCTGACCCTGCGGATTTTTCCTTTGCGAGCGGGAGCGTGAAGATAAATTCCGTTCCGACTCCTTCGGTACTTATGACATTGATATTTTCGCCGTGTGCCTGAATGATCTCCTTTACGATGGCAAGTCCGAGACCGGTTCCCTTCTTGTCCTTGCCACGGGAGAGATCCGTCTTGTAAAAGCGTTCCCAGATCTTGTTCAGGCTGTCCTTCGGGATGCCGATCCCGGTGTCTTTGACCGACACAAAGACTTTCCCGTTCTTTTCGGTCGTTTCGATCGTGATCGTAGAATCGTTGTGGCTGAACTTGATCGCGTTATCGATCAGGTTGTAGACGACCTGCTCGATCTTGCTCATGTCCGCGCGCACAAAGAGCGTCTGCCCGGTCAGGATCAGTTCAAAGGAGAGATGCTTTTCCTTGCAGCGCCCCTCGAACGTCATGGCAGTCATCTTGATCACATGGTTGATATCGAAATTTCCGGTGTCCAGGATGGTTCTGCCGTGCGAACCGTATTTATTCAGCTCGAGAATGCTGTTGGTCAGCTTGTTCAGGCGTTCGGTCTCAAACAGGATGATGTTGAGATACTTGTCCTGCAATTCCGGCGGGATCGTGCCGTCCAGCATGGCTTCCACATAGCCTTTGATCGAAGTGAGCGGCGAGCGGAAATCGTGCGAGACATTGGAAACAAATTTACGCTGGTCTTCCTCGAGGGTATTCATCTCGTTTGCCATATAGTCGATCGAGGCGGCAAGATAACCGATCTCGTCGTTGGTATGTACATCGATCTTTTTGGAAAAATCACCGTCTGCATAGCGCGCGACCGACTTCGCGATCTTGTGGATCGGGTGGACCACAAAGAAAACAAACAGGATGATAAGGAGCAGCGCGCATGCCGCTAACAGTCCGAGTGTCAGGTAGGAAAAGTTCAACAGACGGTTGTTAAACGAGGTGATCACCGATAGGGGCTTGTGGATAATGATATAACCCTTCACCTTGTAATTTACAGTGATCGGCGCGAAGACGCTTAAATAATCCTGCGAAAAATAATTATAAAAATGTCCGATCTGATAATAACGGCTGCCGAAATCCGTCGCGTTAAAGCTGTCGATGCGCTCTAAATTGCTCAGATCCACCGGCGCGCCGGAATTGACCAGAATGTCCCCGTCGGTATTGATCAGCCAGATCTCAGACGAAAGATAGGTATCGAGAGCCTCAAACTGGTTGTTTAGATCAGAAAGGGTCATGGTATTTTTGTAATATTCGGCGGCATATTTGTTGGCAACGAGCGTCGCCTCACGGTAGAGATCCGAAGCCGTGTGCTTTTCCAGATAGTGAAGCTCGACCTCGGCGGTCACGGTGGAAACCAGGATAAACCCCAGAATGCCAAAGATCAGATAGCCGAGCAGGAGCTTCCAATACAGTGTCTTTTTCATGTTATGTAAACCTCTTGCGTCAATCCTTTACCTCAAACTTGTAGCCGATGCCCCAGACCGTGGCAAGGCTCCAGGAAGCGTTGTCCTTGATCTTTTCTCTCAGACGTTTGACATGGACATCCACGGTACGCGTATCTCCGATGTATTCATAGCCCCAGATGTGGTCGAGAAGCTGTTCCCTTGTGAACACCTGGTTCGGAGAGGAGGCAAGGAAATACAAAAGTTCGAGTTCCTTTGGCGGCATGTCGATGGGCTGTCCCTGATAGAGCACGGAATAGTTGGAAAGGTTGATGACCAGATCCGGATATTCCACACACTTGATATCCGCGGCGGGAGCGTCCGTTTTCGCGGGCTGGAAACGGCGCAGGACCGCTTTTACCCGGGCAACCAGCTCCTTGGAATCAAACGGTTTCATGATATAGTCATCGGCACCAAGTTCAAGTCCTAACACTTTGTCGAAGATCTCGCCCTTTGCCGAGAGCATGATGATCGGGACGTTGGATTTTCCCCGGATCTCCCGGCAGACCTGATAGCCGTCAATGCCCGGAAGCATCAGATCAAGAAGGATCAGATTCGGACGGTAGGATTCAAAAGCCTTTAGGGCATCTTCTCCGTCATTTACGATTTCCGTATCATAACACTCTTTGGTCAGATAAAGAGAAATCAGTTCTGCGATATTATTGTCATCATCTACGATTAAAATTTTCTGTTTTGCTGCCATAAATACCTCCGTTCAAATTTTTTTGTCTATTCAAATTCTGCGATCGTCACACCGGCATCACCTTCCCCAAACTCGCCGAGGTGAAAGGATTTTACATATTTTAAGCGCTTTAAGTGCTTGTGTACCGCGGCGCGCAGTGCGCCGGTGCCCTTGCCGTGGACGATACGGACGGAAGGCAGATGCGCGATATAGGCGTCATCCAGATACTTGTCGAGTACAGCGATCGCCTCGTCTGTCGTCATGCCGATCAGATTGATCTCGGTGGAGACGGACGCGGATTTCGACATACGGATCTTTCCGGAACCGGATTTGCCGTTTGTCTTTTTTGCTGCCGCAGGTACGGTATCGTCCGGGAGCAGTACCAGATCCCTCACATTGACCAGAGAGCGCAGAATGCCCATCTGCACATAGAGATCGCCTCTTGCGTTTGGCAGGGTGTGGACGGTTCCGGTCAGATTCATGCTGAGTACCTTGACACGGTCACCGATGCGCAGGTTCTTTGGCGCGTTTCCGGCAGGAGCCTGCTTTTTCTTTGTGCCCGCCATGTTCTTTTCCGCAGCGGACATTTTATCACGGATCTTCGAGCGCTGTTTTTCCATCTCGCTGACCGGCGCATGGGTAGTGCCGTATTTGTTGAAATTGCGGATGGAAGAGTCAGCGACGTCTTTTGCTTCTTTTAAGATCGCATAGGCCTGTTCATTTGCCTCGCGCAGGATCTTGTCACGGCTCTCGTCAAGCCGTTCCTGTTTGGCTTCCAGTTTTTTCTTTAAGGAGGCAACCTCCGCCTTGTACTGGTTGATCTCAAGCCGTTCCTTTTCAATGGTAACGCGGCTCGATTCGAGGTCTGCGATCAGATCCTCGAAATTCTGCTCACTCGTGGTGATCCTGGTCTTCGCGTCCTCAATAATGTCGGTGGAAAGTCCGAGTTTGCCGGAGATCGCAAATGCGTTACTTTTGCCCGGGATCCCGATGAGCAGGCGGTAAGTCGGACTTAATGTCTCCACGCTGAATTCACAGCAGGCGTTCTCCACACCGGGTGTCTCAAGCGCAAACACCTTGATCTCGCTGTAATGCGTGGTCGCCATGGTGCGTATGCCGCGCGCGTGCAGCTTTGAGAGGATCGAGATCGCGAGCGCGGCACCTTCGGTCGGATCGGTTCCGGCGCAGAGCTCATCAAAAAGAACCAGAGAGTGCTCATCCACATGATCTAAGATCGAGATGATATTCGTCATGTGCGAGGAGAATGTACTGAGACTCTGTTCAATGCTCTGCTCATCTCCGATATCCGCAAAGACCTCATGAAAGACACAAAGCTCTGAACGGTCATTTGCGGGAATGTGAAGTCCCGCCTGCCCCATCAGCGTAAAGAGACCGACGGTCTTTAAGGACACGGTCTTTCCACCGGTGTTCGGTCCGGTGATGATAAGAAGGTCAAACGCGTCGCCCAAAGTGACATCGATCGGAACGACCTTGTGTTTGTTTAACAGCGGATGGCGTCCCTTTCGGATGCGGATGTAGCCGTTTTCATTGAAAATCGGCGCGGTGCCGTTGTAGATCTTCGCGAGGGATGCTTTCGCGAAAATAAAATCAAGTTCAGTCAAAATCCGGTAATCCTCCCGGATATATGGGATATATTCAGAGGTCAGATTACTTAAATTCGCGAGGATGACCGAGATCTCATCCTGTTCCTTTAAGTAGAGCTCCTTTAACTCATTGTTCAGGTTGACAACTGCCATCGGTTCGATAAAAAGCGTGGATCCGGTGGAAGACTGGTCGTGTACCATACCGGGCACCTGATTTTTGTATTCCGCCTTGACCGGAAGACAGTAGCGGCCGTTCCGCATGGTGATGACACCGTCCTGCAGACTGTTGCGGATGTTCGTGTTGTTTAACATCGCGGTCATCTGGGAGTGGACGCGGTCGTTCATGCTGCGGATGCTTCGGCGGATATTTTTTAAGGCCGGACTTGCGTCATCCGCGATCTCATCCTCGGAAATGATGCAGCGGCGGATCTCATCCAAGAGTGGTGTCAGCGGTTCGATGCCGTCAAAGAGGTCATCCAGGGAATCCCGTGCGCCGTCCTCGGATTTTCCACGGGAAAAAGCCTTGACGCGTTTTGCCGCTTCAAGCAGGGAACTGAGTGCTAAAAATTCATCGATGCCCATCGTTCCGCCGATCTCAAGGCGCTTTAAGGAAGCCTCCATATCATGGATCCCGGAAAAAGAGACGCTGCCTTTCTGGAAAAGTCTTGTCAGTGCGTCCGCCGTCTGGGTCTGCGCGGCTTCGATCTTTGCCTTATCAGTCATTGGTTTTAAGGAGCGGCAGAGTTCCTTCGCCTTCGGGGATGCTGCCTGCTCGGTCAGAAGATCGATGATCTTATTATATTCTAATGTTTTGAATGCCTTTTCGTTCATTTAAATTCTCCGATTTGTATTTCTGATTTCTGGTAGAAAGTCTACTATACATAAGTATAACCCAACCGTATGGAAATCGCAAAAAATATTTTGAGGATCCTCTAAATTCATTTAAACAGTTGCAACCGCCCGGAATTCAACGTATAATGGGAGCAGACCTGAGGAAATGGGGATTTTACAATGCCAGAGAAAAAGGAAGATGAATTCGCGTTTATTAAGGAAAAGATAAAGGACAAGCCGGTGAGTAAAAGACAGGTACTTTCCAAAGTGGCAGTGCTTCTCGTGTCAGCCGTTGCGTTCGGGCTGATCGCGTGTCTGGTCTTTACGCTGGTGCAGCCCTATATGCAGGAGTGGCTGTATCCGGAGGAAAAACCGGTGGTGACGATTCCGAAAGACGAACTGGAACCGGAGACAGAGCGGGAGCCGGAAAAAGATTCCGAGACAGAGAATGCCGCTCCGGTTTACATAACAGAAACGCAGGAACTGGAGACGACCGATTACCAGAAGCTGCAAAATAAGATCTACGCGATCGGCGAGGAGCAGAATAAGTCCATTGTTACGGTGACAGGCGTAAAGAGTGACATGGACTGGTTCAACACGCCTTATGAGAGCTCCGGACAGGCGAGCGGAGTTGTCATTGCGAATAACGGACAGGAGCTTTTGATCCTGACAGAGAAAAAAGTGATCACAGACGCGCAGGCGATCCGTGTGACGTTTGTGGACGGAGCGATCGTGAACGCGGTGTTAAAGCAGTACGATGGAAATACCGGCGTGGCGGTGTTAAGCGTTGCGCTATCCGACATCCCGGACGCGACGCTTGGAGCCATAAAGACAGCCGTGCTCGGCAATTCCTATGCGGTACAGCCGGGGACCGTGGTCATTGCGCTCGGAAGTCCGCTCGGGGCGAACTTTTCGATCCTGACCGGGGACATCACAGCGACCGGAAACAGCGTATCCACGCTGGACGCGACCTACCATGTCCTGAATACGGATATTGTGGGAAACAGCAGCGGCAGCGGTGTCCTGATCAATTTAAACGGAGAGATCGTCGGACTGATCATGCAGGGATACAGCAGCGGCAGTGACACGAATACGCTGACGGCAGTATCCATTTCGGAGCTAAAAGAAGTCATAGAGAAACTTTCCAACAATCAGAGCATTCCGTATCTTGGCGCGAAATTAAGCACCGTCACGGATGAGATCTCAGCGTCCTATGATCTGCCGAAGGGCGTGTATGTGAAGTCGGTGGAGATGGATTCGCCGGCGATGAACGCGGGACTGCAGAGCGGGGATGTCATCGTGGAATTAAACGGCGCGGAGATCACGAATGTGTCGGATTATACGGAAAAACTGCTTTCCCTCTCACCGAACACGAACGTGAGCATAGCAGTAAAAAGACAGGGAACAGACGGCTATACGAAGATCACCTGTACGGCAGTCGTCGGAGTTTTGGAATAAATTTTGGAGGATTGGACATGAGATATATTGAAACATTGCGTGAAGGAGAAAGAGTCAACGAGGTCTTTCTCTGTAAACATAAACAGTCGGCAGTCACAAAGAACGGCAAGCCGTATGAATCTTTGATGCTGCAGGACAAGACCGGGCTTTTGGATGCGAAGATCTGGGATCCGGGTTCACAGGGGATCGATGATTTTGACAGTCTGGATTATATCAACGTGGTCGGGGATCTGACCAGTTTTCAGGGTGCGCTGCAGTTAAATGTAAAGCGTGTGCGCAAAGTACAGCCGGGAGAATATGATCCGAAGGACTATCTTCCGGTCAGCGACCGCGATATTGATGAGATGTATGAGGAACTTACCGGATACATCGCGAAAATGAAAAATCCGCATTTGAAACAGCTCGTAAGCAGCTTCTTTTTGGAGGACGCGGATTTTGAGAAACGTTTCAAATTCCATTCGGCGGCAAAGAGCGTGCATCACGGATTTGTCGGCGGACTTTTAGAGCATACGCTTGGGGTGACGAAGCTCTGTAATTATTTTGCGGACAACTATCCGATCTTAAACCGTGACCTTCTAGTTGCCGCAGCGATGTTTCACGATATCGGAAAGCTCTCCGAGCTCTCCACATTCCCGGAAAATGATTATACCGATGCGGGACAGCTTCTCGGCCATATCATGATCGGCGCGGAAGTGGTGGGAGACCGGATCCGTGAGATCCCGGATTTCCCGGTAAAACTCGGAAATGAATTAAAGCACTGCATTCTTGCGCATCACGGAGAACTGGAATTTGGTTCTCCGAAAAAACCGGCACTCGTTGAAGCGGTTGCGCTCACGTTTGCCGATAATCTTGACGCGAAGATGGAGACGATGAAAGAAGCGTTCGCAAAAGTGCCGGACGGAAATACGGAGTGGCTCGGCTTTAACCGTCTGTTTGATTCCAATATCAGAAAGACCAGTATTTAAAGGATGAACGATTTTGAAAAAAGATGATGTAATTGAAGTAAAGATAGAAGATATGGGCGTGGATGGCGAAGGCATCGGAAAGGCGGACGGCATCACGCTCTTTATCAAAGATGCCGTGATCGGTGATGTCGTGCAGGCAAAGATTATGAAGATGAAAAAGAGCTATGGTTACGCGAGACTGCTTGAAGTTCTGACACCGTCGCCTTACCGCGTGGAGCCGAAATGTCCGGTCAGCCGCCCGTGCGGCGGCTGCCAGCTTCAGGCGCTTTCCTATGACAAACAGCTGGAATTCAAGGAAAACAAGGTGCGCAACAACTTAAAGCGCATCGGTGGATTTACGGATATTCCGATGGAACCGATCGCCGGTATGAAGGAGCCGTATCACTACCGGAACAAGGCGCAGTTTCCGATCGGCAGGGATAAAGACGGAAAGCTCACCGCCGGCTTTTATGCGGCGCGCACGCACAGCCTGATCCCGGTGGACGAATGTTATCTCGGTGCAAAGATCAATGAGCCGATCTTAGGGAAGATCTTACAGATCATGGAACAGGAGCATATCGAACCATATGATGAGAAGACGCACACAGGGCTGGTGCGTCATATTTTGATCCGTTTCGGATTTACGACCAAAGAGATCATGGTCTGTTTTATCTTAAACGGAAAAAAGCTGCCAAAGCAGGAAAAATTCATTGCCGCGCTGACTGAGATCCCCGGGATGACAAGCATTTCCGTAAACCGTAACGAAAAGGATACAAATGTCATCATGGGTGAAAAGACGATCACAATCTGGGGATCGGACTACATCACAGATTATATCGGTGACATCAAATATCAGATCTCGCCGCAGTCTTTCTATCAGGTCAATCCGGCGCAGACCAAAGTCCTGTATGAAAAGGCACTGGAGTATGCGGGACTTACCGGCACAGAGACGGTGTGGGATCTTTACTGTGGCATCGGAACGATCTCTTTATTCCTGGCGCAGAAAGCAAAAAAAGTTTTTGGTGTGGAGATTGTGCCGCAGGCGATCGCGGATGCGAAGAAGAATGCCGCGTTAAACGATATCACAAACGTCGATTTCTTTGTCGGAAAGGCTGAAGAAGTCTATCCATCCTATGTCAGTGAGCATAAGGAGGAGGCAAAAGCCGAGGTCATCGTGGTCGATCCGCCGCGCAAGGGCTGCGAGGAGAGCCTGCTTTCTACGATCGTGTCCATGGCACCGGAGCGCATTGTGTATGTGAGCTGCGATTCCGCGACGCTTGCGCGTGACCTGAAGTATCTGTGCGGACACGGGTATGAGTTAAAGCGCGTGCAGGCGGTGGATCAGTTCTGCCAGACGGGGCATGTGGAGACCGTCGCATGTCTACAAAGGGTGGATATGTAGAAATCCTTGAATTTACGCACTTTTCACAGGTTTTTAGATTTAATCATACCGGCGGAATCGGACGTAAAAAGGAGATTTCTCACGAGATTAAAGTTTCAGTAGTTATGGAACTGGTATGAGTGGATACAAAAATCTACAGTTAATATTTAAGGTTATTTCGGAGATTATTTTCATCAACAACTAAATATTAAAAGAGTCGCAAGACCGCTTGTTTTCAACATCTTTGGATGTGAAAGCATGCGGTCTTCTTTCTTTTGTCAGCTTTCATATCTAAGATTTCAGAATGGAGGAATGCGAGAATGAAAGAAATAAAGGAAATGTATCCATCATGGGGTGACGACCATGGTGTCAGGTTGGGAAACGTCAAAATCAGTGATTTACACGACTTTAAGGAACATCCTTTCCATGTTGTGGAAGACACTGCGTTGTTTGAACTTGCAAAGAGCATTGAGGATAAGGGAGTACTAGTTCCATTAATTGTTCGTGCTAATCCGTATGGAGATGGGTATGAGATTATTGCAGGGCATCGTAGGAAGGCTGCCTGTAAATGGGCAGGGCTTTCGGAAGTGTCGGTAATGGTTGTGGAAATGGATGATAATGAGGCTGTGATTGCTATGGTAGATAGTAATTTGCAGAGAGAGCATATTAAGCCAAGCGAAAAGGCATTTGCTTACAAGATGAAGCTGGAGGCAATGAAACAGCAGGGGAGGAGGACGGATTTAACTTCTTGCCAAGTTGGCAAAAAGTCCGTAGAAAATCCAACGTTGTCTCTTGCAAAGGTGGGATGCGGATATGATGAGAACGGCAGATGGCAAGTGACGAACGAAGAAGTTGAACAAATGCCTATTGATTCTAATAAACAGCTTGCAATGCAGCTGGGAGAAAGTCAGAGGCAGATTGCCCGCTATATCCGCCTGACCAATCTTATTCCTAAGATTCTGGATATGGTGGACGAAGGAAAGATTGCTTTTACGGTGGCTGTGGAGCTATCTTATCTGAAGGAAGAGGAGCAGTACGAGCTTCATGCCATTATGGATTTGGAACAGTGTACACCATCCTTATCACAGGCGTGTCGCTTGAAGGTAATGAGCCAGCACGGAACCTTGGATATGGATGCGATTTGTATGGTTTTGGAGGAAGAAAAGCCCAATCAGCGGGAGCAGATAAAGCTTCGTGCAGATGCATTGGCAAAATATTTCCCAGAGGATTATACACCAAAGCAGAAGACGGATTTAATCGAACAGCTTCTGAAGGAGTGGTATGAGAAGCAGGAATACAGCAAGCAGGAAAGCTTTGGCAGCAGTCGTGGCAGAGCAAGATAAAGGAATGGAGGTAGTAGCGATGAGCAGAGAATTATCAACTTATGAAGCAATGGGTGGCACTTATACAGAGGCGGATGGAGTGTTTTATCCGAATATTGTGGTTTCGGAGGAAGCAGATGTGTGGATTGGAAAATATGGTCTGTTATGGATAGATTATATGAAATCCAATCATGCAGAAAGGTACAGGCACCATATCGTATGGGAACCTTGAGTGCCAGAGCTTTTGAGCTAAATGAAGAGGCTTATGAAATGCTGGAAGGAATCGTGAGTCAGTATCTGGCAAAGCATAAGCCACAGCATTCAGCTTCCACAATGGAAATGTGGAAGCTTTGGGAACAGGCAAAACAAATGGCGGAAGAGATCGTGTTAAGCGACATTGTTCGCCAGTATCATTAGAATTTGGAGGATTTTAGTATGAGAGAGATTAGAGAATACAATATGAACGGAACTATTATTTTGGGCGTGGATAATGGTTATGGCAATGTGAAAACCGCCCACAGAGTATTTCCTACGGGAATTATAAAGTGTGACAGTGAACCGGTGCTGAGTAAGGAGTATATCGAATATGATGGTTCTTATTATATTATTGGTGAAGGTCACAAGGGCTTTGTTGCAGACAAGCAGGAGGATGATGATACTTATACTCTGACTCTTGCAGCGATTGCAAAGGAGCTTGAGGCAAGAGGACTTACAGAGACTAGAATTCATCTGGCGGTGGGACTTCCTTTGAAGTGGGTACAGACACAGAGAGACAGCTTTAAGCAGTATCTGACCAGAGAAAGATATGTTTCCCTGAAATACGGAAAGGTAAACTATCTTATCGAAATTGTGGATTGCACAGTCATGCCACAGGGCTATGCGGCTGTTGCAGAGAATTTGAAGGATTTCAAGGGAATGAACCTGCTGGTGGATGTTGGCAACGGTACTATGAATGTTATGTATCTGAATAACGGCAGACCGATTGAAAGTAAGTCATGGACAGAAAAACTGGGTGTGAATCAATGCTTTATTCGTATTCAGAATCGAATAATGGATAGGACTGGAACAAAATTACCAGATGAAATTATCAATGATTTCTTAAGATATGGCGATGCGGATGTAAGTGAGGCATATTTATCAGCAATGAAGCAGGTTGCTGAACAGTATGTACAGGAATTGTTTCAGAAGCTTCGGGATTACGAGTATAACGAGGATTTGATGAAGCTGTATGTTATGGGTGGCGGTGCCAGAATGGTGGAAATGTTTGGGAAGTACAATCAGGACAGGACAACCTTTAACCATGATATCTGTGTAAATGCCAAGGGCTATGAATACTTCTGTTATATGATGCTTCGTCAGAAGAATCGAAAGTAGGTGGTTAGATGGCTGTAAAGAATCACAATTTCCGTTTCAATGAGGAAAAAGAAGCGGAAAGAAAAGCATGGCAAATTCTTCACTCAGAAGAAGTGAAGGAGGACTTCCGCTCTCAGAATGAATTTGTTATAGCTGCTATCAATGACTACTATGCAAGGCATCTTGCTCTCAAAGAGGATCCCTATCTGGAATCGAGGGAGAAGGAGGATGCATTTGTAAAAGGAATTATTGAGGCAGTAGAGCAAAAGGTACTTGATAATCTGCCGGGGTTGGCGGGCATGTATATGATGCAACAGCAGTCTCTTTTATCCGTGTTGGGATTACAGGGGATGGTGCCTGTACAACAACAGGTGTCAATGCCACAGATGGTAGCAGGAATGCAGATGTCAGAGCAGGTATCAGCAGCCGTACAAGAGTCGAAGCAAGGGCAAGAGACTATGGTTGGTGGAGATGGATGTGGAAAAAGAGATTACACTGAGGAGGATGAGAAAAAGTATCAGATAGAACCTGATATTAACGAGTTCCTTGATTTCAGTTTTTGTGGTGAATGATAGCAGATGGCTACAAAGCTTTTGTAAATAAAAGCGATGTAGCATCAGTTGTGAAAGAATATGGAGCCATAATTACAGTAGGAATAAGTGGTGCCGGAAACGGCAAATTATGTAGCCAATTAAATACAGCTATTAGCTTTGATGAAGCCATGTATCTTTTCGAAGGTATATGGCTTTTTCTGTATTTGCTAAAGATAGATTTTTTATCCAGCCATCGGCGTTTGAGAGCGAAATACACCCATCGCACAAAACTTCGTTTTGTACTCTGTGTATTTCGCGATTGCATCGAGCTATTACGCCGGATACGGCGATGGGTTCGTAAACGGATGCCTATGCATCCACTCACATTAAGCATTAGAAGGGAGATGATTAGGATGCCAAGGAATTCATTTGTGCAGATGAATAAGCTGACCAATGTGTCAGGCAGAATTACTTATATTTCAAGTAAGGCAAAGCAGGAGAATTTGTATGCTACTTATTCTACGGTTCCGGAGCGGAGTTTTTGGAGAGAACTGGCGAAATGTAACCAGGAAAGTTTTCGACAGAGTGGGACGGAGGGAAAGTGTATTGAGGCAAGGGAACTGATTATAGCGTTGCCGGAGTCCTTTGTATATTATGAGCCGGAATATTTGCTTAGGCGATTTACAGACCATTTTAAGCGGAATTATAAGGTGGAATGTATCTCTGCACTGCATCATAACAAGCGAAAGACCAATTACCACATTCATCTGATATTTGCAGAGCGCCAGCTTTTGGATAAACCAATCGAAAAGATTGCTACCAGAAATATGTTTTATGACGAGAAAGGCAAGCATAGGCGTACCAAGAAGGAAATCTTGGATGAAGCCGGGAACATCCGTAAGAGGTGCAAGGTTATCAGGAAGGGGGAAGTGTATGAGCAAAATCTTTTTACCAAGAAAAACGAGCTATTTAAGGCTGATGGATTCTTAGATGAGGTAAAGCGTATATTTACGGAGCTGATTAATGTCTGTGCCATAAAGGAAGAGGATAAACTTCAGGTGTTTGACAGGAATGGGATGTATCTTGCTACCAAGAAGATTGGTAAAAACAATCCCAAGGCGACAGAGATAGAAGCTGATAATATGGAGCGTGTCAGATGGAATCAGGCAGTAGACAGAGCATTGATATCGGGAGTTGCCGAGGAGGATATTTTAGGTGTGAAACGAGAAAAGATATCGGAGGCGGTTAAGCGTTCTATTGAATTATATGGAAATAATCCCTCTTTTCTGGTTGGGATTATCAGACTTGCAATAAAAGAATTGGAACTGCTTATATCCAAAGTATTACTTGCAGTAGCTAAAGTGGTTGAAAAGATTGTGGATGTGGTTCATGAAAAAGTTGTAGAGAAAGAGGTTCCAGCGTTGAAGGAGGAGCCTGAGCAGGCGGTTGTGGTACAGGATGAGATACAATTTCCTAAGAAGCCGGAGGAACCGTTATTGTTATCTAAGTATCCGGTAATTATGGAACTGGATGCAGAGTTGAAGCGTAGGAATGAGGAAATCTTTGCGGTTGAACAGGAGCGAGGTAATTTGGAAATTGAACTGTCTGAATGTTCCGGAGTATTTAAAAAGAAGCAGAGGAAGGAATTCCAGGAGAGAATTTCGCTTTTGGATAAAAAGGTGGAGAAGATGAAAACAGAACTTTCAAAGGTGCTTCGGGATGCCGGATATGCAAATGCTGCGGAATTCTTTACAGAGCTTTTTGCGGTGCGTGAGGAGAAGCGGAAGTATGAGGAGGCTTGCAAGGTATGGCAGGAAGAATGTGTTAGGACGGAGATTGAAGCGACGAGGGATGGACAGTATTATGGGAATGTTCCGTCGATTGAAAGAGGAAGAACACGTTAGTTTTTGGAGGATTACTAAGTTTGGTAATCCTCTGCTCTTTTATAGCAAAAATAACTGTAATAGTAAGAGAAAAAACAGAGGAAATAAGGTGGATAATATGCTATGATATATACGGTAGCTGCATTAGCTTTATCGAACCAAAGAATAGAGAAAACAATTATGAATATAGCAGTATTTGCATCTCATGGTGGAAGTGATTTACAAGCGATTATGGATGGGTGTAAGAATAATCAAATTAATGCAAAGGTGGCAGTTGTTATTAGTAACAATGGAAGTTCAATGGCTTTACAAAGAGTTGCTGACGAAGGTATCCCAAACTATCACCTTAGTGCCAAGAAATCAGGAAGTGAAGAGAGTTTGGCAACAGAGATTTTAGATGTATTGTCAAAATGTAATGTTGATATGATTTTTTTGGCAGGATATATGAGGATGTTACATATATCAGTTCTTGAAAGATATAACAATAGAATTTTTAATATTCATCCGGCATTACTACCTAAATTTGGCGGTAAAGGTATGTTTGGAATGAATGTGCATACGGCTGTTATTGAGGCAAAAGAAAGTGAAACAGGAGTAACAATTCATAGAGTAAATGCAGAATATGATAGCGGCGAAATCGTAGCTCAAACAACAGTACCCGTGTTGGAAAGAGACACACTGGAAACGTTAGCAGCGAGGGTGTTGGAGAGAGAACATGAATTTTTGGTGGAAGTCATAGCTGACATTGTGAACGGTAAAATTCCTTTAGGAGAATAATGGGACACGATAAGGAGAATCTATGAAAAAATTAGTTATACTTAGAGGTAATTCAGGTAGTGGGAAAACGACAGTAGCAAGAGCGTTACAAAGAAAGATAGGATTTAATACAATGCTTATTTCACAGGATGAAATTAGAAGAAATATGCTTTGGGTTAAAGATGGCATAGATACGAAAGCATTGCCACTAATGATAGAACTTTTGAAATATGGAAATGAACATAGTGACATTGTTATTTTAGAAGGAATTATGTATGACGAGTGGTATAATCCTTTATTTAATGTGGCTAATGAATTATATGGGGCAAATGTTTATTCATACTATTTTGATATACCATTTGAGGAAACCGTAAGACGTCATCAAACAAGGAGTAAAAGCCAAGAATTTGGCGAAGAGCATATGCGCCAATGGTGGCGGGAAAAAGATTTTTCATCTGTTCTTGAGGAAGAAATTATTTCTTGTGAAATGGATGCGGAATGTATTATTGAAAAGATATACACAGATTTGCTAAAGTATATTTAGAGAAAGTATCAGCAACTGATGAGTGTTCTAGATTAAGGAGACAAATATGAAACACACGATGAAATTACGTCCCAATCCTTTTCGTATGATTTTATGTGGAGAAAAGACATATGAACTTAGATTATATGATGAAAAACGTCAATGTATTAAAATAGGTGATAAGATAGTATTTGTCAATACTAAGACTGACGAACCGCTTGTAGTAAGTGTTAAAAGCATACATATATTTAAGAATTTTACTGAATTATATCAAGCGTTACCATTGCTAAAATGTGGTTATACAGAGGAAAATCTTACAACTGCTAATCCAGCAGATATGGAGGAATATTATTCAAAAGAACAACAGATGCAGTATGGTGTTGTGGCGTTTGAAATAGAGAGAATAACAGAACGACAATTTGTTAATGGAAGAATTGGCGGGACGGAAAACGGACTCCAAGGAACTATTGGAGATTAAATAGATTTGTGATATAGAAGAAGCTCATTGATAAAAAGAGTGATTAAACATGATTTTGATACAGAGGAAAAGGTATGGATGTATTACTTGAATTATTAATTAAATTGTTGTCATTAACAGTGATAATGATATTTTTAATTGGTTTATTATTCGTTATGTTAATTTCAGTAGTATACATAGCGGGATATGTTTACGATAGTATATTTGGCAATTCATTTATAAGTCTGGGGCACTTTATAAGTGGAAAATATCCGAAAATCAAGAATATTCCGATAGTTGTAAAACTGTGGAGAAAAATACAACCAAAAGAATTATATTTGCGATATGAAACACCATTATTTACATATTGTTTTTCGTATACGGCAATTTCGTTGTTGGCATTAGTATTGCCGAATGAGAATGGTATGGGTATTATTGTAGCATCGGCTTTATATCTATTGTTTTACTTTGTCGGAATGGCTAGAAAATGTGGAAGAAATGAACAATATTATGAAAAAATATTGGACAACAATATTGAATTTCTTAAATTATCTTTTTTACCATTAGGTTTCATTATCACCGTGTTGGGATTCTGTTTTACTATTACTGGGATGAAAGTGCAAGAACTTCCTCTGGATTTTGCAATAATAGAAAATACATACACGAGTTTAATGAATTATAACGACGAGACAAATACATTAATGCTCTTTCTGAAATTGCTTGTATCTGGGGGCCTTATATTGATTTTGTTTTATGCTATAAGTTTACCTATTCAAGTGATATCTTATTTTGTCATTTCAGTTATTAATTATTTCAGAAAACATAAAGCCGGATACATAGGACTATATAAGAAATTTATTGGTATTGTAGCTTATTTTTTGAAAAATATATGATAGGAAAAAGCGATAATGAAAACAGACAGATTATACGCATTAACTTTATATTTGCTTAATCACGGAAAATCTTCTGCCTCAGAGCTCGCAAGGCATTTTGAAGTATCTGTGAGGACGATTCAGAGGGATATAGATGCCTTGTGTCAGGCAGGCATTCCTATTTGTGCTTTTACCGGTACAAATGGAGGATATGAAATTTTAAGTGATTTCAAAATGAATAACCAACTTGCATCGAAAGATGAATATGCCTATATTGCAACTGCTATAAATGGATTAAAAACGGTTACTAATAATCCGGTGGCTGATGATATTTACGAGAAAATAACAGCCATATCCAATAACAGTAATATAGGTATGATTTTGGATTTTTCTGTATTAAGAGAAGGCGATGAGAAATTGCTTCAAACTTTACAGTCTGCAGTTAAGAATAAGCAAGTGGTTAGATTTACATATACAAATAATGGTGGAGAAACAAGACAACATTGTGTAGAACCGATAGCGGTTATTTACAAATGGTATGCTTGGTATATGTTGGCTTATAATACGGCGAAACAGGATTATAGAACCTATAAGCTGGTTCGGATGGAAGATGTTTGTATAACGGAAAATGAATTTTCCAAGGAGCACAAGTCGGCACAGGATATTATAAATGATTGTGACAATTCCTATCAGGGAAAGGACATATCCATAAGAGTTCGGATGCGATGCCGGGGTAATGCGATACACAGAATAAAGGAATATTTAAACGGACAGCTAATAAAAAACTGTAATGATGGTAGTTCTATTATGGAGATTCATATTGTAGAGAAGGAACAATGGTGGATTGGTGTTGTTTTGTCACAGGGAAAAGAAGTCGAGATTATAGAACCGGAGCACATAAAAGAACGGATTATTAATAGTGCAAAAGATATTCTTTTTTTATACGATAAACTATGACATATAGATGTCGTAATTTGTGTGAGATAATATATATGAAGTTATTTAATATTTAACAAATTACGATATGGAGGTTTATGAGAAGATGGGTATTGATGTATATGAACAAATTCCTGTTATGGAAAGTGAAATGTTTTTGCTGAGAGAAATTGAGGATGGTGACGCAGAGGATTTGCTTAAGGTATATTCCGATAAGGATGCAGTACCGCTTTTTAACAGTGATAATTGTGTGAATGGTTTTTACTATACTTCAATTGAAGAAATGAAGGATACCATTGCGTTTTGGAAAAGAGAATACCAAAGCAGATATTATGTACGCTGGACAATTATTGATAAAAGTGCCAACTGCGCAATTGGTACGATAGAGCTGTTTAATCGAAAGGCAAAGGATTATTTTAATTATTGCGGATTGCTTAGACTGGATTTAAGAAGTGATTATGAAAAACAAGATATTATAGAGGATATTCTTGGGATTATTATTCCTGAAACGAGAGATATGTTTGCTTGTGAAATGATTGCCACTAAGGCAGTTTCAATTGCCCAAGAGCGTATACAGGCTTTAGAACATATGGGATTTTGTTTGTCGGAAGAAGCTTTAATAGGACATGATGGAACGAAGTACAATTCATATTATGTTCGGGAGGTGTAAGGAATGACTTTTGATTTCAAGAAAGAATACAAAGAATTTTATATGCCTAAGAATAAACCTGAAATAGTCAATGTTCCGACGGCTAATTATATTGCTGTCAGAGGGAAAGGTAATCCGAATACTCCGGATGGCGAGTACCAACAGGCAATAAGTGTATTGTATGCGGTTGCATATACTTTGAAGATGAGTTACAAATCAGATTACAAGATAAAAGGATTTTTTGAATATGTAGTTCCACCCTTGGAAGGTTTCTGGTGGCAAGACAATGTAAGAGGCGCAGACTATGGGAACAAGGATTCTTTTAACTGGATTTCTGTGATTCGATTACCTGACTTTGTTACAGAGAATGATTTTGATTGGGCGGTAGATACTGCGACCAAAAAGAAAAAGTTAGACTGCAGCAAAGCAGAATTTTTGACGATAGACGAAGGATTATGTGTTCAGATGATGCATATAGGACCATTTGATAATGAGCCGGAGTCTGTGAAGATTATGGATGCGTTCTTAGAAGAAAATGGATATGTAAATGATATAAATGAAAAGCGTTTACATCATGAAATATATATGTCTGACGCAAGGAAGATTGCACCGGAGAAGTGGAAAACAGTAATTAGACATCCGATTAGAAGAAAAGAGTAATTTATGCGAAAGGAGTTGTGGGATATGAACAATTCAATAATTTATCGCCCTTTGACGGCAACTCCATTCAAAAGAAATAGCTTTTATACAGAAATTTCCCCTTCTAAAGAATTGCAATCCTACATCCGATGTTATTGGGGAACAGAAAAACCACTTATATAAATCGAAAATAGTGATGCACCGGAATTAGTAATTCCGGATACTTGTGTGGATATTATTTATCATATAGATTATACCGATAATACCGTAACCGGAGGACTCTGTGGGGTAAATGATTGCAGTTTCCATGCACATGGCAACGGAACCATAGGTCATATGGTATCAACCTATGCTATTCGACTTTATGCGTGGAGTGCATATGCATTTTGCGATGATTCATTGCAATCCACCATGAATGGATACTTTGATGTGGATTCAAGGTTTGAATGGTTGGACAAGATTATTCGCCCCAAACTGTTGGAACTAAAAACCTTACAGGAAAAGATTTCATTTACCGAACAAGCATTGCTTAAAAGATTATCTGATGTGAGAGAAAATACGGTTGTTAACGATACAATACAGAACATTTTGATAAATAAAGGTTCTTTGGATATAGCAAAATTGGCAAAGAAATCCTTTGTGAGTACCAGACAGTTGGAGCGATTGTTTCATGAGTATGTTGGCATTACGCCTAAAAAGTTAAGCAATCTGATAAGATATCAATTCCTATGGAGAGATATTTTGTGTGAGCCGGATTTTGATGTGTTAAGTGCGGTTTACAAATTTGGATATACAGACCAATCACACTTATTACGGGAATTCAAGAGATACCATTCTATGGATATACATAATGCAAGAATAATGGCTTTTAAGGATGTCGGAAATATACAAGATGTTTTCGTTTGAATTTAGTATAATAGTTTCAAAGTAAGCGCATAGTTTTAGGGTGTACCCTATAAATGAAATCTGACACCCTGCGCCA
>OIZL01000069.1_pt1 | contig 89778 bp, 91 predicted proteins | sample 1588541 | NCBI WGS metagenome assembly OIZL01 (sample SAMN03283285) | human gut metagenome | biome: human-associated habitat; material: feces | host: Homo sapiens | place: Peru | collected 2012 | reverse complement strand
GAACGGATGAAAACCCGGAGGTTTTCGTACTTTGCGGGTTTCGCCGCCCGGGAGCAAATGCGAGAGGCGAAACCCGAAAAAATTCGAAAAAGTGGCGTTTCGCCACTTTTTCGACAGTCTCACGCGGAGAGCAAATGCCCTCCGCGTTTCAGATTCGTGCGTTTTACCGCCCTGTTTTATCAGAGCACTTCGGTTCTCCAGCCGCGCTTATCCTCAAGCCTGCCCCACTGTATGCCCGTAAGGGTGTCATAGAAGTGCTGCGTGAGTTTGCCAATACCGCCATCCTGAACGATGACCGTTTCGTCCTTGTATGTAAGCTGACCTACAGGCGATACGACCGCCGCCGTGCCTGTGCCGAACGCTTCCTTGAGCGCTCCGCTCCTGCCCGCCTCCATAAGCTCATCGACGCTGAGTCGGCGCTCCTGCACCCTGAGTCCTTCGTCGCGCGCTATCGTAAGTATGCTGTCGCGGGTGATGCCCGGAAGTATGCTGCCCTCGAGAGGAGCCGTTACGAGCGTATCGTCGATGACGAACATCATGTTCATCGCGCCGACCTCCTGAACATACTTCATCTGCTCGCCGTCGAGCCAGAGCACCTGCGCGAAGCCTTTTTCGCCCGCGATGTCGCCCGCCTTGATGGAGCAAGCGTAGTTGCCGCCCGTCTTTGCCTCGCCCATGCCGCCGCGGACCGCGCGTACATACTTGTCCTCAACGAGTATTTTGATGGGGGCAAGTCCCGTGGGATAGTACGCGCCCGAGGGAGCGGCTATAATGAAGTATACATAATGCTTAGCGGCGTGTACGCCAAGCGCTTCGTCGTTTGCGAACATTGTCGGCCTGAGGTACAGCGATGTTCCCTGCGCGTGGGGAATCCAATCCTTTTCGATTTCGACGAGCTTGCGCATTGCCTCATAGTTGAAGTCTACGTCTATATTAGGCATGCACATTCTGTCGGCGGAGCGGTTCAGACGCCTGCAGTTGTCCTTTGCGCGGAACATATAGATATGTCCGTTGTCTGCGCGATAGGCCTTCAAGCCCTCGAATATCTCCTGCGCATAATGAAGCACCGACGAAGATGGGTCAATCAACAGCTTGTGATACGGCTCGATCCGCGGGTTCATCCAGCCCTTTCCCTCTTCATATTCCATCATGAACATATGGTCGGTAAATACCTTGCCGAAGCCAAGCTTAGATTCGTCCGCAGGCTTTGCCTTCGGAGCCGTTGTAAGCGTTACCTTGATATCCATAATAATCCCCCTTATAAGTTTATCTATTGTCACACCGCTTTATGGCGTCATGTGCGTTTTTTGAGCGTAGCTTCGCCGATGCGCTCCGTTTTGGCGCGTCCGTCCGTGCGTTCGGTTATGTCGGCAATGAACGCCTCGACATCGCCCGTCGGCACGAGTGCCCGTATGGACACCACGTCCGAAAAGAGAACCTCATCCACGCTCGCCCTTTGCCGTATATAGCCCTCAAGCGAACCGTAGCGCGAATAATCGATTTCAACCGTCATCACGGCCGCAGGTTCTACGCGCACCATATCGGCGCAATCGACAGCGGACGCCGCCGCCTTTGAATATGCCCGAACGAGTCCTCCCGCGCCGAGAAGTATGCCGCCAAAATAGCGCGTAACCACGATAAGCGTGTTCGTAAGTCCTTTTTGCTTTATTACGTCGAGTATAGGCATGCCTGCGGTGCCGCTCGGTTCCCCGTCGTCGCTGAAGCGCTGCGTGGGGCCGTTTTCGCCGACAATAAACGCGTAGCAGTTATGTGTCGCGTCCCAATGGCGCTTTTTGACGTCGGCGATGACCGCGAACGCCTCGTCCTCCGTCTCGACAGGGAAGCACCGCCCTATAAAGCGCGACTTTTTTTCGGTAAATTCCGCTTCGGATGCGCCGAGAACAGTCGTATACGCTTTCAAGGTAATGCCCCTCCTAAGATTTTATCAGCTTTTTACTATCCTTACAAAGCCCTTTTTGCCCTTTTTCAGTATAATTCCGTTGTCAAGCGATGACGGGTCGAGCGCCGCCGCCACGTCGGACACCTTCTCATCGCCGGCAAATACCGCACCGCTTTCTATCATGCGCCGCGCGTCGGACTTGCTCTTGCAAAGCCCGCCCATAACGAGAAGGTCAACTACGCGAAGACCCGTCGCCTCCATATCTTCCTGCGTGAGCGATACTGTGGGCATGTTCGATATATCGCCGCTGCCGCCGAACAGAGCCTCGGCCGCCTGCTGCGCCTTCACCGCTTCATCAGTGCCGTGTACCTGCTCCGTAAGCGTGAACGCAAGCGTGCGTTTCGCCAGATTGAGCGCCGCGCCGCCTTCCCTGCACATGGCGGCGATTTCCTCAAGGCTTATAAATGTCAGGAGCTTCAGGCACTTCTCTACATCGGCGTCATCGATGTTGCGCCAGTATTGATAGAAATCATACGGCGAAAGCTTTTCCTTGTCGAGCCAAACGGCGCCCTTCTCCGTCTTGCCCATCTTTTTTCCCTCGGAATTTGTCAGGAGCGACGTCGTAAGACAGTACGCGCTCTTGCGCTCCTTCTTGCGGATAAGCTCCATGCCGCCTATCATGTTGCTCCACTGGTCATCGCCGCCCATTTCGAGCACGCAGCCGTATTTACGGTTGAGGCACAGGAAGTCATAGCTCTGCATGAGCATGTAGCTCATCTCAAAAAACGTCAGACCCGTCTCCATGCGCTGCCTATAGCATTCGGCCGCAAGCATTTTGTTCACCGAAAAATGTACGCCTATGTCGCGCATAAACTCGATGAAATTCAGGCCCCTTATCCAATCGCCGTTGTTAACCATTACGGCGCCGTTTTCGCCCTCGAAGCTTATCAGGCGGGACATCTGCGCCTTGAAGCACGCCGCATTATGGTCTATATCGGCTTCTGTAAGCATTCGCCTCATATCCGTTTTCCCCGACGGATCGCCGACGAGCGCCGTGCCGCCGCCCAAAAGCACTATCGGGCGATGGCCGGCCCTCTGCATATGCGCCATGGTCATGAGCGCGACATAGTGACCCACATGAAGGCTGTCGGCCGTCGGATCAAAGCCTATGTAGAACGTGACCTTTTCACGTCCGAGCAATTCTTTTATCTCTTCGGGATGCGACGCCTGCTTCAAAAAGCCGCGCGCCTCCAAAATATCGTATACGTTTTCCATTTTATCTCCGATTTATTTCTGCATTGTTTCAAGCAGCTCTCCGAGACGCTTTATGCCTTCCCTTATCTTCTCGGGCGGCTCTGCAGAGAAGTTCAGCCTGAGTGTGTTTTTGCCCATAGCGGGGTTTACAAAGAAGTGTTCGCCCGGCACAAACGCAACCTTTGCCTCTGCGACCGAACGCTTGAACACCTCGAGCGCGTCCATTCCTTCGGGAAGCGTCACCCATATGAACAGTCCGCCCTCGGGCTTTGTATACATACACCCCTTCGGGAAATGCACCTCCATCGCCTCGAGCATCGCATTCATATGCTTTGCGTAATCGGGTATTATGCTCTCAAGATGCGGCTGCATCATGCCGCGATTCAAAAACTCCGCCGCTATCGCCTGCGTAAGGTTCGGCGAATGCGTGTCCGCAGACTGCTTGACTATCGTCATCTTGCGTATTATTTCCCTGCTCGAATATGCCGCGCCTACGCGGATACCCGGGGAGAGCGTCTTTGAAAAGCTGTTGAGCAGTATTACGTTATCCGTCCTGTCAAAGCTCTTTATCGTCGGCAGCTTTTCACCGCTGTATCTGAGCTCGCAGTACGGGTCGTCCTCAATTACCATAACGTCGTACTTTGAGGCAAGCTCCGCTATCTTCTTCCTGCGCTCGGCAAGGAGCGTCCTGCCGGTCGGGTTCTGGAACGTCGGAATGCAGTAGAAGAGCTTGGGGCTGTGTTTCTTCATAAGCTCCTCGAGCCTCTCGACCACAACTCCCTCGTCGTCCATATCTACGGGAACTATGTTCGCCTGATAGAGGTTATATGTCTGGAGTGCGCCCAAAAACGTAGGCGATTCGACGAGTATGGTGTCGCCGGGGTTGAGGAACACCTTGCATATCAGGTCTATGCCCTGCATCGAGCCCGAAAGCGCAAGCACGTTTTCGCGCTTCGCATCCATGAATCCCTTGGGCTTAAGAATATGCTCTATATAAGCGTCTATGTAGGGCATGTAGCCCTCGGTCATGCCGTATTGCAATATCGTGGCGCCGTTTGTCGAAAGAATTTCATCGCAAAGCGTCCTAACCGTATCAACCGGGAACGACTCCCTGGCGGGGTTGCCGCCGCCGAACGATATTATCGACGGGTCGGCTACGAGCTTGAAAAGCTCCCTTATGGCACTTCCCGTAACGTTGTCGAGTCTCCTTGCAAAAGCGGTCATAGATATAAACGCTCCTTTTCATTATAATTATTATAATTATAGTGTACTCCTAAAGAAATCTATTGCAAGTATATAATCAGCGCCGCCCTCCGCGCCGGGTGCGCCCTTTTGACAGCTCTGCGCATATAATGTATAATTGTTTAAGCTCGGCGCGCCTCCTCGCGCGTCGGGCAAGCACGATATGCGGGAGCTTTTTAATGCTGAAATTCAACAAATCGCACGGGCTCGGCAACGATATGATTATAATCGACTGCCGCGACGGGGTGCGCTTCGACCTCAACGCGCTCGCTTCGCGCCTCTGCAACAGGATAACGGGCATAGGCGCGGACAATATGCTTGTGCTCGCCGATTCGGACAAGGCCGACGTGCGTATGCGCATTTTCAACAGCGACGGCACCGAAGCGCAGATGTGCGGCAACGGCATACGCTGCTTCGCAAAATATGTATATGACAGGCATATCGTCAATAAAACAGAGCTCACTGTGGAAACGCTAGGCGGTATAATGCGCCCAAGCATCGACGTAAAGGACGGCGTCGTCAAAAATGTCACGGTGAACATGGGCACGCCGCGCTTTGAAAGGGCGGATATACCGATGCTGGGCGAAGGCGATTTCCTCATGCAGCCTCTCAGCGTCGGCAGCCGCACGTTTTTTGTCAGCAGCATGTTCATGACCATACCGCACACGGTGGCGTTCGTCGACGATGTGTCGCAGATAGACGTAGCGCGTTTCGGCTCGCTCATAGAGCGCCACAGGTTTTATCCCGAGCATACGAACGTAAACTTCGCCCAGGTCGTAGACAGGCGCAACATAATCGCGCGGCCATGGGAGCGCGGCTGCGGCGTGACGCTCGCCTGCGGTACGGGCGCGTGCGCATGCATCGTGGCGTGCGTTCTTGCGGGCAAAACCGAACGCGAAGCGAACGTGCATCTTCAGCTCGGCTCGCTCAGGATACGCTACGACGAATCGGGCAGCGTCTTTATGACAGGCCCGGCCACAAGCGTATTCGACGGCGAAATAGATATTTAATTTTCCGACTTTCAGGAGATCGGGGGCATTTTGTGAACGCGATATTCTCCGCTGATTCCGAATGGGGTATCGGCAAGGACAACGGGCTTCTCGTCCGCATAAAGGACGATATGAAGCGCTTCAAGCGGTTTACGCTCGGCAGGACCGTGGTGATGGGGCATAACACATATTTGTCGCTCCCCGGCTCAAGGGCGCTCAAGGACAGGCAAAACATTGTATTTTCGCGCGACAGTTCGCTTTCGCTCCCCGACGCGCAAATCGTACGCTCCGTTGACGAGCTGTTCGCGCTCGTCGGCAATGGCGACGATGTGTTCGTGATAGGCGGCGCTCAGATATACTCGCTTCTGCTTCCCTACTGCCGGCGCGCGTTCGTCACGCTCATCGAAGGCAGCCTCGGCGCAGATGTGTTTGTCGAAAATCTTGACAAAAGCGGCGATTGGAGGCTCACGGCTTTTTCCTCGCCAAAGGAATGCGATGGCGTTAAATTCAAGTACGCCACATATGAAAATACGCGCCCGACGCCCGAGAGGAAGGCATGAACATCGAAAACAGCCTGTTCTCCGTAAAAAATAAACGCTTTGAAATAACCATGTACGGTATAAAGATACTGTGCTGCGTGTTCATGGCTTTTGACCATGCGGCGCTTATCGTTCCGTCGCCAAAGCTTTCGCTGATACTTCGCGCGATACCTCGGCCATTCTTTGTGGTCATACCGTTCATGTTGGCGGAAGGGTATAAGCACACGTCAAACCTGCCCAAATATATGACGCGGCTTTTCATATTCGCGCTCGTGACGCAGCCTTTTTACTGCTTCTTTTTCAACTATGCGCTTGCGTGGCCATACCGCCTGAACGCCATGTTTACGCTCTTTTTAGGGCTAATGTGCATGTACGTTTGGGATACGGCAAGGCATAAATGGTTTGCGGCTCTGTTCTGCGCGCTGACGGCGTATCTGGGGCAAATATGCAATGTTGAGGGCGGCGCGTGGCTCGTGATATTCACGTTCATGTTCCGTCTCATCACCGCCAGCAAAAGGAATTTCATCGCATCATACAGCGTTTTATACGTCGGCAATTATCTGCCATCGATACTCAGGTCCGCCCTGAAGCACGACCGTGGTGGGCTGCTCAAAAACATGCTCTATCTTTTCTGCGCGCTCTGGGGCGCCCTGCTCATATTCTTCTACAACGGCAGGCAGGGCAGGCGCGGCGGCTACTTCTTCTACATATTCTATCCCGCGCATTTGGCGCTGCTCGGCGCAATCAAGCTGCTGATAAATTAAAAGGCGTAAAAAAAGCCTCCGCAACATACGGCACGGCGGAGGCCATTTCGCGCAGTTGTTCGTCTGCCCGCAAAATCGGTGCGGAGGAAACGTCCTCAAGCCGATGCCTGAGAGCTGTCCTCCGCAAAAAGACTGATTTTACTTTGTCATAAGCAGGCAGATGTTGTTGGAGAACTCTACGGGGTCATCTATCGGAAGCCCCTCGATGAGAAGCGCCTGATTGTAAAGCAGTTTAGCGTAGAGCTTTATTTTTTCATCATCATCGAGCGCCGAAATCGTCTCGAAAACGGGATGCGACGGGTTAATCTCAAGCACCCGCTCCGCCCTTGCTCCGTTTTCCATGGGCATGGCGTTCAGCACCTTCTCCATCTCGACGGTTATTACGCCGTCGCTTGTCAGACAAACGGGAGACGTTTTCAACCTGCTTGAAAGCCGCACTTCCTTGACTTTGCCGTCAAGCGCGTCCTTCAGCTTATCGAGTATCGCCTTGCTCGATTCCTGCTTCTCGGCTACGGCTTTCTTCTCGTCCTCGCTCGCAATGTCAAGGTCGCTCCCCGCGACCGACTTGAACGGCTTGCCCTCGTAGCCTTCGAGAAGCTTTATCACAAATTCGTCTACGTCGTCCGTCATGCAGAGTATGTCGTAGCCCTTGTCGCGCACGAGCTCCGTCTGCGGCAGGCGGAGAGATTTTTCTATCGTGTCGCCGCATGCGTAATAAATATCGGTCTGGTTTTCCTCCATCGCATCGACATATTCCTTGAGCGTTATAAGCTTCGATTGCTTCGCCGAGTAAAACAGAACAAGATCTTTAAGGAAATCCTTGTCGACGCCGTAGCCCGCATACATGCCGTACTTAATCGGCAGGCCGAACGCCTTGAAGAATTTTTCGTATTTCTCGCGGTCGTCCGCAAGAAGCTTCTCAAGCTCCGCCTTTATCTTTTTCTTGATATTGGACGCGATAACCTTGAGCTGGCGGTCGTGCTGGAGCATCTCGCGCGAAATATTGAGCGACAGGTCGGCCGAATCGACAAGGCCGCGCACAAAGCCGAAGCAGTCGGGCAAAAGCTCCTCGCACTTGTCCATTATCATGACGCCGTTTGAGTATAGCTGGAGTCCGCGCTTAAACTCCTTGGAGTAGAAGTCGTACGGCGGCCGCTGCGGCACAAACAGCAGCGCGTTGTAGGAAACGGCGCCTTCTGCCTTTGTGTGAATCACAAGCAGCGGATCTTCAAAATCGTAGAACTTGTCTTTATAAAATCCGTTATACTCCTCGGCAGTTATGTCCGATTTGTTTCTGCGCCAAAGCGGTATCATGCTGTTCAGCGTATCGTCTTCAAAATACGTTTCGTATTCGTCGCTGCCGTCTTTTTTGCGGCTCTTCTCGACGAGCATTTTTATCGGGAAGCGAATATAATCCGAATACTTTTTTACAAGCTCTCGAATCGTGTATTCATCAAGAAAGCGGCTGTAGTTTTCGTCGTCGGTATCCGCTTTGAGCGTAAGCACAACATCTGTGCCGACGGATTCCTTATCGCATTCCCTAATAGTATAGCCGTCCTCGCCCGTCGACTCCCATACCGCACCTTTTTCCGCGCCGAATGCGCGCGATAAGACCTTAACGTCGGAGCTTACCATAAACGCGGAATAGAAGCCCACGCCAAATTGGCCGATTATGTCTATATCGTCGCCGAGCTCGTTTGCGGCCTTAAATGCGTGCGTGCCGCTTTTCGCTATCGTGCCGAGGTTTGCCTCAAGCTCCTCGGGCGTCATGCCGCAGCCGTTGTCGCTGACGGTCAGCGTGCGCGTATCCTTATCAGCAAGTATGCGGATAAAGAAATCATCGCGTTTCATATTTACGGAGTCATCCGTAAGCGACCTGAAATAAAGTTTATCTATCGCATCGCTTGCGTTTGAAATCAGTTCTCTGAGGAATATTTCCTTATGCGTGTATATGGAGTTTACCATGAGATCGAGAAGGCGCTTTGATTCCGCCTTAAACTGCTTTTTAGCCATTAAACTCACCTCGTTGATTATTGGCACTCTTCGTCTTAGAGTGCTAACGTGATGATAATACACTTTCCGCGCCAAATCAATAGCCGTGCATGTTTTTTTACACGAACGCCACAATTGCAAAACGGCTTGCCCGAGCTTCGGCCGGAGGCGGCATAATCACCGCCTTAACGCACTTGCGCCTGTATCCCTCTTGCGACAAGCGCCGCCCGTTTCGGAGCATATCCGAGCCATGGCGGCGCTGTTTCTGCCTTTTTTGCGGCCTAACGTCCTATTTTCGCGGTCATCTTCCCGTAACGAGCGCGGCTGCGGCTATGAGGGCCTCACGGCTTGCGCCGCCGTCAACGGAAACACAGTACGTTACGCCCGCCTCGGCATCGTACCAGTAAACTATGCCTTCGGCGTTTTCGACGTATTTGAGCGTCAGCGCAAGCCCCTCGTATTCGGCGTCAACCGTCTCCGTCCACGACGCGTATACTCCTGAAATATCTTCGGCGGCTTCTGCGCTCTTCACGCGATACATATACGATATGCCGCCCTTCTTGAATGACACCTGGCCTATTCCCTCGCCTTCAATATAGCTGTAGGCAGCCTCCTCGGCTTCCGCCGGCGCAGCTACCGCATAACCGAGCTGCGCCTTCAGCGCTTCGGAATCATCAACGATGTGTATCGGGTTTGACATCCCGACCTGTTCTCCTTCGTAATCCTTTTCACCGCAGCCGACAGCAAATATTGACAGCATGGAAAGTATGGGTGCGCAAAGCATAATAAGAATTTTTTTCATAATTTTATTCTCCTGTGCAGTATTATGTTTAATTATACGTCCGACGATGAAATCGGTTGCAATATATTTTTCGAGTTTTTCTCGTGTTTTGCCTCTCGCATTCGCTCCCGGGCGTCAAAGCCGGAATTAACTTAAGGGCTGCGGCCCCTTAACAACCCCTGAGTTTTTCGGCAGACTGACTTTGTTTTTGCCGACGCGCGCTGTATACTATAGTCGAACATTACAAATATAGTGCTGTTTGCGGTCTTTTCGCACAAGGTGAGGCGCATGAGCTGTATGGCTGAGCCGTTGCCGGGACGAGTGTTCGCATAAAAGCTTCAAAACGCCGCATTTTGGGGTTTACCGACGGGCGCAAATGCTTTATAATATATGGTAGAAATACAGTGCGCCGCCATGCAAGGAGGTCAATATGGACATAAAAACAGGCACAGCCGCTTTGTCAATAATTCGGCAGCTTTTGGACCCTGCGGTAAGTACAACGCCCGCGATAAATACTCCGCCGCAGAAGCCGCAATTCGTAAAGCTGCCCATGGAGCAGCCGTTTAAGCGTACGACTCCGGAAGATCAGGGCGTTCCCTCCGCCGTTATTTCGGAGTTTCTCGAGACTCTCCGCACGGATGAAACACTTTATCCCCACAGCGTCATGATACTGCGCAACGGCTGCGTAATCGCCGAGGCGTCCTACGGCGCGCACGACCATACAGTATGGCATATAACGTATTCCGAGTGCAAAAGCATAACGGGTATTGCCATAGGAATGCTCATCGACGAAGGAAAGCTTTCGCTTAACGATAAAATCGTCGATATATTCGCCGACCGTCTGAACAAGCTGAACAAGTTCACGCACATGAACATAACGGTGCGCCATCTGCTTACGATGACGAGCGGCATCGTATTCAACGAGGCGGGCTCCGTCACGGAGAACAACTGGGTAAAATGCTTCTTTGAATCGTTCCTCGCGTCCGAGCCGGGCAAGCATTTCAACTACAACAGCATGAACACATACATGCTGTCGGCTATAGTCAAAACCGTCAGCGGCCACGGACTGTGCGAATATCTGCGTCCGCGCCTGTTTGAGCCGCTCGGCATAAGGAACTTTTATTGGGAAAAATGCCCGATGGGCATAGAAAAGGGCGGCTGGGGAATGTACATACTCCCCGAGGACATATTGAAGATTGGACAGCTTCTGCTCAACGGCGGCGTTTGGAACGGGAAACGGCTTATTTCGCAGGAATGGATAGACGCCGCAACGTCCGCGCAGGCAGCGGCCCCCAAATCAATCGGCGATTTTAACTACGGGTATCAGATGTGGTCGGGCAGAAACGAGCGCTCGTTCCTGTTCAACGGTATGTTCGGCCAAAACCTCATGGCGTTCAAGGATACAGGCATAATCGTCGCGGTCACTTCGGGCAATAACGAGTTTTTCCAGCAAAGCACGCTTTGTCCGACCATAGAGCGCTGCTTCGGCAGCAAAAATGCCGCGCTCAGCGGCGAGCCGCTTCCCAAAAACACGCGCGACTACAGTAAGCTGACAGCGCAGATTGCACGTCTCAAGGGTCTCGTTTACAGGGAGCGCCGCACTATATTCGACAGCTTCCGCAGCATGGACTACATGCACGGCGTGGATGTATTCATGACGAGGCTCAACGGCGCCATATTCGACGCAACAGAGCCTAAGGCGCGTTCCGTCGGTCTTTACCCGCTGATGACCCAGGCGCTCCAGAACAACTACACAAAGGGTCTTCGGAGCATCGGCTTCCGCTACGAAGACGGTGCGCTTACTGTCACAATATATGAAAACGACCAAACGTTTGAGCTGCCCGTCGGCTTCGACAAAACAAAATACACTGACGTCTATATACACGGCGAACCCGAAAAAATCGGTGTTTCCGGACGGCTTACGCACGATGAGGACGATACGCCCGTGCTGAAAATATGCGTCTCGTTTATCGAGCTTGCGAGCACGCGCTTTATTAAGCTCTTCTTTGAAGGCGACAGGATAGTCTCAAAATGGGCCGAAACGCCGGGCATGCTCTTCATACTCAGCGGACTTGACCTGTATGCCGAAAAGAGCAAAATACTCGAAGCTCTCGTGGAGAAGAATGACGAGGAGCTTCTCAGGTTCAGGCTTTCAAGGATGTTCGAGCCGGAGCTTCTGCTTGAAAGGCGCAGATAGCGCACAATTAATTGCGGAATTTAGCGCACCGGCAGTTTACAAAAGCCGAATTTGCTGTTAGAATATTGTTTGGCGTTTATTCGCCGCTTATTATAGGTTAATTTTATATCCGACAGGGGGACATAAACCAATATGAAATCGTATACCGCAAAAGACATCCGCAACATCGGCGTCTTCGGCCATGCCGGAGAGGGCAAGACAACGCTTACCGAGGCGATGCTTTTTAATGCCGGACTCATTGACAGAATGGGCCGCGTCGAAGACGGCTCCACCGTCACCGACTATGATCCCGAAGAGATCAAACGCACTGTTTCGATAAGCGCCGCAATCGCTCCCTATGAGTGGAACGGCTCCAAAATCAATATAATCGATGCGCCCGGCGGTTTCGATTTCTACGGCGAGGTTGCCGAGGCGATGGCGCTCGCTGACAGCGCCCTTATCGTGGTCGGCGCCGTTTCGGGCCCCGTTGTCGGCGTCGAAAAATCGATGGCTCTGTGCAAAAAGGCCAATAAGCCGCGCATGATGGTCATTAACCAGATGGACAGGGAAAACGCGAATTTCGACAAGGTTGTCGATGCTCTCGCAGATAAATTCGGCCCGTCCGTCGTTCCCATACAGCTCCCGATAGTCGAAGGCGGCGCATTCAAAGGCTACGTTGACGTAACTACCATGACGGCAAAGCTCTTTGACGCCAAGGGCGTCAAGGAGACCGCCATCCCCGCAAATCTCTCTGACCGCGCGTCACAGTTCCGCGAGGCGCTCACGGAGGCTGCCGCCGAAAGCGATGAGGAGCTCATGGAAAAGTTCTTCGAGAACGGCGAGCTCTCGCAGGAGGATCTTATGTCGGGCCTTTGCAAGGGCGTTCTCGACGGCGGACTTACGCCCATATGCTGCTGCGCCGCACAGCCCAACATAGGCGTAAAGACGCTTATGGACAACCTCGTACACTATATGCCTACAGCCGCCGAAGCGCCCATGCGCGCCGCCGTTGACGCCAAGACGGGCGAGGCTGTCACCGTTGACCCGAACGGCAAGTTCTCCGCGCAGGTCATGAAGACGGTTGCCGACCCGTTCGTCGGAAAGATTTCGCTCATGCGCATATTCTCGGGTTCGCTTTCCAACGCCGTCGCGCCCTACAACGCGAACAGCGAAAAGCTCGAAAAGCCCGGCACGATTTACATGATGCGCGGCAAGAACCTCATAACCGTCGACAAGCTTGAGGCGGGCGACATCGGCGCCATGGCAAAGCTCCAGTTCACAAACACGGGCGACACTCTCTGCGACCAGTCGGCGCCCGTCAAGTTCGAAAGCATAGATTTCCCGAAGCCCTGCATTTTCCTCGCCGTCACGGCAAAGAAGCAGGGTGAAGACGATAAAATCATCTCCGGCCTCAACCGTCTCAAGGAAGAGGATCCGACAATGACGATAGAAAAGAACGCCGAAACGGGCGACGTACTCATCTGCGGTACGGGCGAAACGCATATCGGCGTCATCTGCGCAAAGCTGCTCAACAAGTTCAAGGTAGAGGCACAGCTCAGCGATCCGCACGTTGCGTATCGTGAGACGATTCGTTCCACCGCCGAAGCCGAAGGTAAGCATAAAAAGCAGTCGGGCGGCGCGGGTCAGTTCGGCGTCGTTCAGATGCGCTTCGAGCCGATGCCTGAGGGTGATTTTGAGTTTGTCAACGCTATCGTCGGCGGCGTGGTCCCCAAGGAATTCATCCCCGCCGTTGAAAAGGGTCTCAAGGAAGCGATGCTTCACGGCGTTCTCGCGGGCTACCCGATGACCGGCGTACGCGCGACGCTCTACGACGGCAAGTATCACCCCGTCGATTCCAAGGAGGTCGCGTTCAAGTCGGCCGCAAGGCTCGCATATAAGGCCGCCTGTGCAAAGGCTTCGCCCGTTCTTACGGAGCCGATTTACCGCTACGACGTTCTCGTTCCCGACGAGTACATGGGCGACATCATGGGCGACATGAGCCGCCGCCGCGGCCGCGTTATCGGCACGAATCCGACAGCCGACGGCACCGAAGTCATAGCTGAAGCTCCGCAGTCGGAAATGTTCAAGTATGCAACCGATCTGCGTTCCATGACGCAGGCGCGCGGCACGTTCAAAGCCGAATTTGTCCGCTACGAGGATGTTCCCGCGAACATCGCGCAGAAGATTATCGAACAGGCCAAGAAAGAGGACGACGAGGAAGAGTAATCCTTGTAATTTGAGTGGAAGGGCCGCTGCGTTCGCAGCGGCCCTTGTGCTTTAGCGTACGGCTTTAAGGCTTCTCAGCCTCATGTGTACCGCCGAGCGGCGGCGAGCGGGGCGGAGCTGGGGGAAGGCGAAATTTTGTAGCAGACGCCACGCGGTAAGTCCGAGTTTATCGCAAACCGACTGCCATCACAATTCAACACGGGGGTTTGGGGGACGTGTCCCCCCGGTGCCCATACATCAACTTTTTTTAAAAAAACTGTTGACAGCGTTAGTTAAAGATGTTAAACTCCATATTGGTTAAAGTTCTCTAACTATTAATGAGGAGGAGCACGAAAATTAACCGTTATTTCTGATTTTAGGTTAGATTGCACTAACCGCTGATCGGGGGGGAATAGTGATGCCGCTTGCGTTTGCAAACATCGGTGAAGAAAGCGTGATCCGCAGAGTGGCCGGAGCGCCCGCGGTGAAAAAACACTTGGCAGACATGGGGTTCGTTGCAGGCAGCAGCGTAACCGTCCTGTCCGTAGTCGGGGGAAACATAATTGTAAAAATCAAAGAATCCCGCGTTGCAATAAGCGAGGAAATGGCACGCAAGATTATTGTCTGCTAATCATAAAATAGGAGGATATGTATGAAAACACTGCGAGAAACAAAAATCGGAGAAGCGGCTATAGTCGTCAAGCTCCATGGCGGCGGGCCGGTTAAGCGCCGCATAATGGATATGGGCATAACAAAGGGAACTAAAGTCTATGTTCGCAAGGCCGCACCTTTAGGCGATCCGATTGAGGTCACTGTGCGCGGCTATGAGCTGAGCCTGCGCAAGGCTGATGCGGAAATGATCGAAGTCGAATAATTTTTTTGCAATATGGTTAAGGATATTTAACCGAAAGGAGCGCTATTATGAATAAGCAAATTAAAATCGCCTTGGCAGGTAACCCGAACAGCGGCAAAACGACTCTGTTCAACGCGTTGACAGGCTCCAATCAGTTCGTCGGCAACTGGCCCGGCGTCACTGTCGAGAAGAAGGAGGGTAAGCTCAAAAAGTATGATAACGTTATTATCGTGGATCTGCCGGGCATATATTCCCTTTCGCCGTACACACTTGAGGAAGTCGTGTCTCGCAACTATCTTATAGACGAACGTCCGGACGCCATACTCAACATTCTTGACGGCACTAACCCGGAGCGCAGCCTTTACCTCACGACCCAGCTTATCGAACTCGGGATCCCCGTAGTGATAGCCGTTAACATGATGGACGTGGTGCGCAAAAACGGCGACAGAATCGACTTTGACGAGCTTTCGCGCAGTCTCGGCTGCAAAATAGTCGAGATTTCCGCACTGAAAGGCGACGGCACAGCAGAGGCCGCCGCGGCCGCCGTCGAAGCCGCCAATGGCGCAGCCGCACCTGTTGCGCATATGTTCTCAGACCCTGTAGAGCACGCTATCACTCATATCAAGGAAGCTGCAGTGCATAACATGCCCGCCGAGCAGCAGCGCTGGTACGCAATAAAGATATTTGAGCGCGATGACAAGGTGCTTGAAAAGCTCACAATCTCACCGGAAGTGATGGAACATATCGAAGCCGGTATCAAGGCCGCCGAAGCGGAGCTCGATGACGACGCGGAATCGATAATTGCCAACGAGCGTTACATCTACATAGCCAAAATCATCAGGAACTGTTATAAAAAGAAAAACAAAGGCAGGCTCTCGACCTCCGACAAAATAGATAAAATCGTTACGAACCGCTGGCTCGGTCTGCCCATATTTGCGGCAGTAATGTTCCTGGTCTACTACATTTCGATGATAACCTTCGGTTCTGCCGCAACGGACTGGGCAAACGATGGCGTATTCGGTGACGGCTGGCACCTGCTCGGTATAGGCTCGCGCGCTTACGAAGAAGCAAGCGGCAGCTATACTGCCGCGATGCAGGCGGTGGAAGCCTTTACCGGCATTGATGCCGAGGCCGAGGATTTTGACCCCAAAGCGGCGCTTGCAGAGCTTAAGGCTTTCACCCCGGTCAGCGAATCGGCCGTATGCATCGTCGAAGACGAGGAAACGCTTTCCGAGACGGAAATGACGGCTTACTATTCGGTCATACCCACGAATTCCGACAAAAAGACGACCGTTGCCATGACATATGTCGATGCGGTTGCCTATATTGAGCAAAACGGCTTCGACGAGCCCGATCCCTCAAATTACGGCGTGTGGCTGCCCGGCGTCCCTGTGCTGCTCGGAAGCGCTCTCGAAAAAGCAGGCGCGGCTGAATGGATACAGGGTCTCATCGTAGACGGTATCGTAGCGGGAGTCGGCGCCGTGCTTGGCTTTGTGCCGCAGATGCTAATACTCTTCCTGCTGCTCGCGTTCCTTGAGGCTTGCGGTTATATGGCCCGTATCGCGTTCGTACTCGACAGGGTATTCCGCAAGTTTGGCCTGTCGGGCAAAAGCTTTATTCCGATGCTCATCGGTACAGGCTGCGGCGTGCCCGGTATAATGGCTTCGCGCACGATTGAAAACGAGCACGATCGCCGCATGACTATAATGACCACTACATTCATTCCGTGCGGCGCTAAAATACCGTTTATATCCATGATAGCGGGTGCTGTATTCAACGGCAGCGCATGGATAGCCACCTCCGCCTACTTCGTGGGCATTGCCGCAATAATCGTGTCGGGCATAATGCTCAAAAAAACAAAGATGTTCTCCGGCGAACCTGCGCCTTTCGTCATGGAGCTGCCCGCGTACCGTTGGCCCGCTCTTTCAAACGTTCTACGCTCCATGTGGGAGCGCGGCTGGAGCTTTATCAAGAAGGCGGGGACGATAATACTTCTTTCAACAATATTTGTATGGTTTACAACATACTTCGGCTTTGTCGACGGCACGTTCCGTATGCTGAGCGAAAGCGAGCTCAGTCACTCGATACTTGCCGCGATAGGCGGCGCCATATCATGGATTTTCAAGCCGCTTGGCTGGGGAACATGGCAGGCGTCAGTCGCCTCAATCACGGGTCTTATCGCCAAAGAAAACATTGTCGGCACGATGAGCATTCTCTACGCGGGCGGCGAAGGAAGCGTTTATCAACACCTCGCAGCGGCTTTCACAGGCGTGACCGCTTACTCGTTCCTCGTATTCAACCTGCTTTGTGCTCCCTGCTTTGCGGCCATCGGTGCAATAAGGCGTGAAATGAACAGCGCCCGCTGGACTTGGTTCGCAATCGCCTATCAGTGCGGGTTCGCATACGTTGTTGCGCTGATAATAAATCAGTTCGGCGGCCTCTTCACAGGACATGCGGACACTGTCGGCCTTATATTTGCGGTCGCTTCCCTTGCGGGGATAGTATATATGCTTGCAAGGCCATATAGAAAGGCTGCAAAATTTACCGCTAAAATATAAAATCGCGGTCGTATAGCGACGAAAGGAGCAGCCTCTATGTTAAATTGGATTATGCAAAACCTTGCAACGATACTTATATCGCTTGCGCTTTTAATCGTCGTTGTCTTGATTGTCATGCTCCTCATCCGTAAAAAGAAGCAGGGTGGACCCTTCTGCGGCTGCGGATGCGCAAATTGCGCGATGCGCGACCGATGCCATAAACGGTAAGGACGATTTGCGGATGCGGCTAATGCCGTATCCGCATTTTAATTTCCAAGTATCGTATTTTATATATTGCAATGATTCTGCCTATATGGTAATATGTGTATAAATAAAAGGTTTCATTATATTTGGACATAATGAAATTCGCGCTTACTCAATACGACTGATAACTCATGGCGGTGCATCATTCGCCCGCCGCGTCAAAATATGATAGTTTAGCGGAGCGATGCTGCCGCAGTATCCTTTGGCGTTCACCACCGCAAGACCCTCGAGTGCCGAGCGCCCTTCACCGCGCAAGGCTTATCCCCAAAAGACCGCACCGACGCGGCAGCATTCCGGCAATATCGTCCCTGAACGGGCGAGGCGATATAGCATATTCATATAGTAAGGAGGATACTCTGATGAAGAGATTAGGGTTAAGGTTAACGACATTTGCAGCGCGTCATTGCGTACAACCGCTGTGTTCCCGCGCGTCAGACCGAATGCTGGCCTTGAGCAGTCAGACATGCCTAAAGCCTGAACACACATCAAAAGACAATTTATAAAGGAGATGATCACATGGGCTTATACCTGAAGCAATTTTTCCGCTCACCCATAAAGGCCGCCGCCTTTCTGCTGCTGCTCATAATCGCAGCCTCTGCACTGAATATAGGACTCAATGCATATGTTACCGTCAGCGCAATGTCCGATGAAGTGGAAAGCTTTTATACAACCATAGCCGTGCCAAATTATCACAGGCAGGGCTTCGAGCCGTTGGACAAAAATGCAACCAACAAAAGCGAACGACAGATAAGCGAAGAATTTGAGCGCTATAACAAGGCAGTAAAGGCGCTGTTGGAGCGTGCGGAGTATGTTGATGCCGCGCTTGAAGCGGCGAAAGACTGCGAGCTTGTCGATGCTGTTGAGATTCTCAGCACCATGGGTTGTTATTCCCCCGGAACGGAGCCGGTAATTAACCGCGACAACATGTATGGAATCGGAACATATCCTTCATCCGTATCGATGTTTGACGTAACATGCACGGCGGTATATAAAAACTCATTCCGCGTGACAGCCGTATGCGAACCAAACGAAATTTTATATGAAAACGCCGAAATAAAGCTTCATTGGGCTACCGCGCATAAAAAGCTCATCATAGGATATGACGGCGAAAACCCATGTCCGTTCGAGGCAGGGAAGCGTTACATAGTAGTCGGCTCATTCTTAAACGAGGAGGGCTCTCTCCCGTCCATCAACGCCGGCGAAAGCTACGGAAACCCGAACAGCGGCCAACTAATAAACTACATAGATGAAAATGGCAATGATGCCGCCGTCATGGTCGCAGGAAATTCTTTCTATCCCGGCGGCCCGCTTTTGACGTATTGGAGTAAACTGCGGCCGTATTACCCCGACTATCGGTATGTCATAGAAATACCCAACGGGAAAACGGGACGGGAAATGATTTCCGATTCAACGGACGCAAACCTTATGGCGCTTGTCACGATGTGCGAATATAACATACATTCCCTTCAGGCAGTTGCAACCGATAACCTGGACGCCATACTGTGGCTGCTTTCGGGGACCGCCTCGATATCGCAGGGGCGCAAGTTTACCGAAGATGAATATGCTTCGGGCGCAAAGGTTTGCCTTATAAGCGCCGGTCTTGCGGAAGCGAACGGCCTTAGCGTCGGAGACAGGCTCAGCCTTACGCTTTACGCGCGCGGCGATTCGCCCAGGCAGTTCAACGACGTGGTCATGAACTCCCGGGACGCCATAGATCCGTATCTTGACGGCGTGACGCCTTGCTGCGAGCCTGATGAATACGAGATTGCGGGTATATACGCCGATGAAGGGTTTACGAACGACGTTACCGCCTTTTGGCCGAACACGGTAATTATACCTCAAAATTGCGTCGCCGACCCCGATGTGCTCGACTGCTCGGATTACTATCGCCGCACATTCGACGAATATGATACGACGCATTCCTCGGTGCGCCCCGACAAAATGATAACGCTGGTGCTCAAGAACGGCACCATTGACGAGTTTGAACAATATATGACCGACCGCGGATACCCCGACTGCTTCGTGTATGAGGACGTCGGTTACGAGGAGGCGAAAATATCGATAAGCACCATGCAGGCAAACGTGCGAAAGCTAACGCTTGTAACGCTTGCGCTGTTCGCCGTCGTCGGCGTGCTTTATGCGTTCCTGTACAGCCTGACAATGCGGAAGATTTCCTACACCTCGCGCCTGCTCGGTAAACGCCGCACAAGCGTATATCTCGGAACAGTGCTCAGCTGCATAGTAATAGCCGCCGCTGCGTTCGCCGCCTCCGCATTCATAAGCGCGTTCGCGTACGGCAGCGTTTGCAGGGCGCTGATTTCAGACGAGATAGCCTATGTCTTCTCACCTAAGCTTACCGCGCTTGCATTCTCGGCCGAAACGGCATATGTTGCCCTGTTTGCCGTGTTGTTCAGGCTCGAGCTGCTTAAGCGCAACGCCATGAAAATGATGAAGCGATAATAGGGGTTAGGCGATGATAGACTATACGTTAAAAATGATGCTTCGGCGAATCGGCTCGGCCCTTCTCGCCGCGCTGCTCGCCGCCGTTGGCGCGGTCGGCATGGCGCTGCTCGGAACGCTGCTTGATAAACAGTACGAAGCGCTCGACAGGACATATCGTGATACGGTCATAGAGGGCGTCATAACAAACGCCGCCGGCAGCAGGCGCACAGGGCTTACGATAAATGCCGGAACGTATGATAAGCTTACAAAGCCTCCGCTCGACGAGCTTATCCGCGACATAGCGCTCGAAAGGCGCTCCAATGTAATGACGTATACGACCCTGACGTATGAGGCGTCGTCCGAAGAAGAGAGCGGCGAAGAGGGCGCCGCCGAACCCAATACGGTGACAGACAGGCTCGATGCAGCTCTCGTAGGCATAACATTCCCCGACAGGGCGAGCGAGCTGAGCAAATTTACAGGAGCCGCCATAACGTATTTCGACGGCTTTGACGAAACCGTCTTCACCAGCGCAGACGATGTATGCTTTATATCCGACGACCTTGCGGAGTGCATGAGCGAAATAAAGGGCAAGCCGCACATATCGGTGTTTTATTCGACGGAGGTTCTTAAAAAAGATGCGAACGGCGAATTGAATTGGGATTTTGAAACGACCGAACGCATCATACAGGTCGCAGGCATGGTCAGCGGCGGCCGTTCAGGTCGGCTGTACGTCCCATACAGGTGGTTAACGGCGTGGCAGCGCACCGTGCCCGAAAAAGTGTATGCCGAGAGCTGCACATTCATCGTGGCGGACAACTACCGCATGGACGAAATTCGAGCCGCGCTTGAAAAATATTTTGTTGTGCCGGACCCGCGCATGAGCGGCGACGACGACTCGTTCGGCTATAAAATACTCGACGAGGTGTTTAACGCAAGCATAAAGCGCATAAACGACAACATACGCCTCATGAAGGCGCTCGTTCCGTCGCTGTACGTCGCGGCGTCTTTGATAGGCTTCCTTGTAAGCTTCCTTATGATGCGTACGCGCACTCGCGAATTTGCCGTAATGCGCTCGCTCGGAGTAAAGCATGCCTGCGTAACGGCGGCCGCCTGCTTCGAGCAGACGCTTCTGACGCTGCTCGGCGGCGCTGTCGGGGCGGCGGTGCTCACCCTCGTCGGCATGGGCGGAAAGCTTGCCGCAGGATGCGTATTCCTCGCATGCTACCTCTTCGGTTCGCTCGTATCGGCGGTTTGGATTACTAACGTAAACGTGATGAAATTATTAAAATCGGAGGAATAATCATGGGAATACTCGATGTTAAAAACGTCAGCTATGAATATAGGAATAAATATCGAACTGTCAAAGCTGTAAACGGCATCGACTACAGCTTCGACGCAGGGAAGTTCTATGCCATAGTCGGAGCGTCCGGCTGCGGCAAAACGACCTTCCTTTCTCTGCTTGCAGGTCTCGACGTACCCACGGGCGGCGATGTAATCTACGCAAGCGGCAGCACAAAAAGCATAGACAGAGACGACCTCAGGCGGGACGACGTAGCCGTAATATACCAAAACTTCAACCTTTTCCCGCTTCTGACAGTGCTTGAGAATGTGATGTATCCTTTGTCGCTCCACAAGACGCCAAAAAGCGAAGCGCGCCGAATCGCAAAGGAAAAGCTTGCTGCGGTGGGGCTAACGCCCGAATTCCATAAGCGCTTCCCGTCAATGCTTTCGGGCGGAGAGCAGCAGCGCGTAGCAATAGCGCGCTCGCTTGCCGCAGGCGGCAGCGTCATACTCGCCGATGAGCCCACAGGCAACCTCGACGCAGAAAACAGCCGCAACATAATTGACATACTGAAGCGCCTTGCGCACGACGAGAACTACTGTGTTATCGTCGTTACGCACGACTCCGCCGTCGCCTCATGCGCCGACGAGGTGATAAAGCTGCGCGACGGCAAGATAGAATAAATCTTCTCTCAACCACTTTTTTCATAGAGTTCTCCTTTGCGGGGGATATACGTCCCCCGCCTCTTTTTTGGAAAGGCTCCGTCAAGCGGTTTGAGAAGACTGCGCGCTTGCGCTGATGCGGAAAAAATAACATAACGCCGCACAATTTCTGTTAGCGTATATGACGCTGTACGGCTTCGGGCTTTGCCTGCTCGGATTTATGCATACGCGCCTTCGGGATATTGCACGGCAAAAACGGGATCGGCTCTGAATCTGCCGACCCCGCGCCCGCATCGCCGAGCCTTCGAAGCGTCAAAGCATCATCACGAGCCGTTCCGTACCGTTCATTGTATCGGCAAGGCTCGGATTGCTCATTCTGAGCGAGTGTGTCGTGACATTGAAGCGCTTCGCTATGTCGTAAAGCGTCTCTCCCTTGTCGGTATAATAAACGACTATCCCCTTCACCGATTCCCTTTGCTCGCACTCCGCTATTCCCGTAACTATGTCGATATCGCGGTATGAAAATGTCGTTCCGTCTATAAGCAGCGTATACGATATCTCCGCGCTGCGCCCCGTGCCGCCCGACGCGGAGCATACGCACCTGAGCGAAGCTTCCGCCTCCGTCATAGAGTCGCAAGCCGCGTCTGCCTGCACGAAAAAGGGAATGTCTTCCGTAAACGAGTACATCGCGCCGCCTTCGCTTTGGTAGATTATATGCGTGAAAAGTATTCCGTCTATATCGACGCGCCCGCTGCCGCACGATATAGACGTCGTCATCGGCCTCGCCGACGAGTAGACCGCCCTGTATATCTCGGGCATTCCCTCGGGAACGTCTATATTCTCGCGTATCGATTGCTTTGCGCTGAAGCTCCCGCCGCGCAGCATGAGCCGCGTTCGCGCTGCGAGCGGGTCGTACGCAAGCATCGGCGAAAAAGAATCCGTGGGCACCGTTGCAGCACGTTCGACAGTTTCAAACACGCTTATATCGAGTATCGCCTCGAGCGTTATAAGGCCGAACTCCTCCCCGACAGGACGCATTACAACGGTATCCACCGATGCCCTCGCGCTAAGGGCGGCAGAAGCAGTGTCAACGGGTATCAGCTCCTCAAACGTCACATGCTGTACCGTCTGAGTAAGCCTGTCGCTTGAATCCATGCAAAGTGCGCTCACCGTAAGCACGCCCGAAACGCATGCGTTCGCCCCCTCGATATGCACTTCCCGGACCGACGCCTCTCCCGTGCTCGCCATCACCGTATTTACTCCCGAAGCGCCTATCTCCTCGCGTATGCGGCACGAGCCCGAGCCCACGGCGCGGCGCGTCATATACTTCACCTGCTCTGTTTTAACCTCAACATCGCTCACGCCGCTAAGGCCTGCCATCACGCGCATCGGCGACAAATCCTCGAGCCTGCACGAAAGCTCGACCGTGCTCGTAAGCGCAACAAAATCGCCCGACGGCATACCCGACACCGACTGTATGACCGTCGTTATCTCGGCCGTTTGGCCCGCCTTCGCGCCGTCTATTGAAATCGTGTGCTTAAACGGCGCGCTCGATGTGAACGAGAATACGCGGTCGTCTCCGCCCATGCATATGAACGCCACGCGCAGCGACGCCTCCACTCCGACGACGCCTTCGCCGACCTCGTAGGAGGTTATCCTCACCTCCGCCTGCGTATCAAGAATGCTCTTTACGCTTTTAGCTTCGGGCAAGGGCACATTGCCCTCGACAAGCGCCTGCGCCGTCGCCGCCCCTATCACGCGTTCAAGCGAAATATCGTTCCATATAAGCTCCATATGATTCCTCCGCTATAATGATTGTTACATTGTATTTGCGCCCAAGCCCGTTTATGCGCATATTCCGCAGCTGCTCGGCGCTTTGACATGATACGCTTCAACAGCTCGCCGCCGCGCAGTTAGCGGTACGTTTTTCGCATGTGTTAATAATTTTCATGTCGAAATTTCGAAAAAAATATTGACATTTGAAATGAACATGCTTGGAATGCGCATGGGGTTTTCCACATTATCCACATAGTTATCCACTTTTTGCGTATTCGAGCGGATATTCCGTGTTGATAATTCGGTGGAAAACGTTCCCGACTCGACGAACGCCCGTTTTTGCGTAAATATATTATTTTGAGCCGTATCACGCCGTCATGCATATCGCGCCGCAAAACGGCAGATACTAATCGCGCAAAGGAGGATGAACGATGCTGATATTATTCTTGCGCGCTATAATACTGTATGCGCTCATGTTTGTCATGATTCGCATTATGGGCAAGCGTCAGATAAGCGAGCTTCAGCCCTTTGATTTCATAGTCACGCTTCTCATTGCCGACCTTGCATCCGAGCCCGCGAGCGACCTGAGCGTACCGCTGCTCTATGGCCTGGTACCCATACTAACACTGTTCCTGCTCCAGCGGCTCGCATCGCTTCTTTCGCTCAAGAGCGAAAAGCTTCGCCGCATAATGTGCGGCCATTCGCTCCTCCTGATAAACAAGGGCATTATCGAGGAAGGCACCATGAGACAGGCGCATTATTCGCTCGACGACCTGACCGAGCTTCTGCGCGTAGGCGGCGTTTATAAGCTGTCGGACGTCGAATACGCGATTCTCGAGACAAACGGCAGCCTTTCAGTCATAAAAAAGGGCGAATCGCAAAGCCCCACATATAAGGACATGAACATCGAGCCTCCGGGCGTCGGTCTGCCGCTCATGGTGATAGAGGACGGCCGCGTCCGGGATGACGCGCTGATAAAAAGCGGCCATTCAAGAGAGTGGCTTAGAGAAATGATGAACGATTTCGGCTACGTCAAGCCTTCGCAGGCACTTTTCGCGTACATCGATTCCGACGGCATGATGCATATGCAGGCAAAGCAAAAATACGGGGGGAGGGTACACTTTGCAGACACAGGAAAGCAAACGGGATAAGCCCGCGGCCATAACGGTCGCCGGTTTTGTCGCAATCATCGTATCCATCGCGGCGCTGCTTATTATGTTTACGCTTCCGCGGCGCATACTTCGTAAAACCGCCGACCGGCTTTTGCCTCTGATAGAGCAGGCGCGGCGCTGCGCACAGCTTGAGGATTACGACGGAGCCGTTTCGGCGTTGGCCTCCGCCTCGGATATAGTAAAAGAGGAAAGCTCGAAGCTTGACATAATTGTCAACCACAGCTATGTAACGGAGCTTATACTTCACACCGAGACAGCGCTTGACATGGCCATATTCAAAAACCAGCAGCAGCTCGCTTCGGAGCTCGACGCGATGCTCGTCAGCCTTCAGGCGATTGTAAAGATAGAGGAGCTGAGCTGGAGCACCCTCCTGTAAACGCGGTTTACGGGAAACGCTTTTGCCCGAAGAAATCGTAGCTTGAAACCGCACCCGGCACGCGCCGAAATGCGGTTTATACGTTTATGGTGTTTTATTCCGTTCCCGCTACAGCCTCAGCGCCGGCTCGGCGTTGAGCGAAAGGTCGCTGCGGCATCCTTTCATAAGCGCATAGTAGCCCGCACAGCCTATCATGGCGGCATTATCGGTACAATACTTAAATTCGGGGCAATAGAACGAAAGCCCGTACGCCTTTGCGCATTCTTCAAGGCGCAAGCGCAGCGCTTTATTCGCCGATACGCCGCCTGCAAGCACGAGCTTGTCAGCGCCTGCAATCATGCACGCACGAACGGATTTATCGCAAAGCGTTTCGACGACGGCGCTCTGGAACGACGCCGCAACGTCCGCCCTGTTTATCGCTTCGCCCTTTTGCTCCGCATTGTGGATTATATTTATGACGGCCGTCTTTATGCCCGAAAAGCTGAAGTCGAGCGACTGCGTTGTGTTAAAGCCCGTATGAAGCCTGTATGCGTTTTTATCTCCGCCGGCGGCAAGCTTCTCAAGCAGCGGCCCGCCGGGATAGCTGAGTCCGAGCACGCGCGCCGCCTTATCAAACGCTTCGCCCGCAGCGTCGTCACGCGTGCATCCGAGCAGCTCAAAGCTCATATAATCCTTCACATGCAGTATATGGCTGTGCCCGCCCGACGCAACAAGACATACGAACGGCGGCTCAAGTTCCTTATGCGTTATGTAATTTGCCGCAATGTGCCCCGCGATGTGGTTTACGCCTGTGAGCGGCACGCCGAGCGACAGGGCGAGCCCCTTTGCATAGCTGACGCCTACGAGCAGCGCGCCCACGAGTCCGGGACCGTATGTGACGGCAATCGCATCAATGTCCGAAAAAACGACGTCCGCCTTTTCAAGCGCGTCGCTGACGACCGAACCTATTCGCTCAACGTGGCTTCGTGACGCTATCTCGGGCACGACGCCGCCGTATTTTTGGTGTATGGGTATCTGCGTATGCACGGAGGTGGACACAACGTCGCGCGCCCCCTTCAAAACGGCCGCAGCCGTCTCGTCGCACGACGACTCTATGGCAAGCAGAGTAAAGCCGCCGCCGAGCATTTCAAGCTTTTTTTGCGCACGCGCTTCATAGCGCGAAAAAGAGTTTTCCATATCTTCCTTATCCGTTCTCGGGGCTTTTCAAATTATTTTTACGTCTGCGCTTCACGCCTGCGCCCAGCACGGCGGCAGCGCACGCTGCGAGCGCCGCAAAGCACGGCACAAACAGCAGCACAAACCGGCGTATGAGACGTTCGAAAAATTCGGCGGGAAACATATTTATCATGCGGCTCGTCAACGGGTCGAGCAGCCACAAATCATTATCAAAGAACAAAAGGTGGAACGACGTCCAGAACGAGCTGAAATCGATAAGCGCCCATGCGGAAAGAACGGCCGCCACAATGACAAACAGGCACGACGCAAGGACAAAGCCGTACGCTATGTCGAACGCCGCCTCCCTGCGCCGCGCAAACGCCACGACAGCGAACATCGCCGCAGCCACCGCCGCCATTATATACGATGCTGTGCGCCAGGCCATGTACAGCGCCCTGACATCAATCATGTGCAGCGTTTCACGCTCGTTGAACATCATTACCCGCCTGCCGAATACCTCCACTTCTATCTCCACCGAGTCTACTCGCCCCTCCATGTAATCGACAAGACGCATCATTGAGGCAAGTATATCCTCGTCGCTCATGCCCATGGCCGCGGCAACGCCAAGGCGCTTGAACTCCTTATCGTGAAGCCGCGAATCGTTCATCACTATCCGAAGCGACGTAAAAAGCAGCGCCGTTATCAGCAAAAACGACGCGACCGCACTTATCGTCCGCGCAAGATTCCTGTTGAGCTTCATAACCTCTCCCTATCCTCCGAGCCTTATATCAGCCTTCCGCGGAGCATCGCCGTCGCTATCGTGAAATACACGAAAACGGAACATGCGTCCGTTAAGGTCGTAATAATCGGCGAAGCCATTATCGCCGGATCGAGCTTCAGCCGCTTCGCAATTATCGGCAATATGCAGCCGAGAGATTTCGCCACGCATACCGTTATTATAAGCGTAAGGCTTACCACGGCGGCAACGCCTATATCTCCGTATTGAATAATAATCCTTATAAAATTCACCGCCGACAATGCCGCGCCGCAAATCAGCGCCACGCGTATCTCCTTCCACCAGACCCTGAAGAAATCCTTAAGCTCTATCTCATCGAGCGCAAGGCCGCGAATTATCATTGTCGACGCCTGCGCGCCGCAGTTTCCGCCCGTATCCATCAGCATAGGTATGAACGACACGAGCAGCGGCAGCCCCGCTATCGCCGCCTCGTAATGCTCAAGCAGTCCGCCCGTAACCATCGCCGACAGCATAAGCACCAAAAGCCATATAATCCTGTTTTTTGCAAGCTTGAAAGGCGGCGTCTTAAGGTACGTTTCCTCGCTCGGAGCCATACCGGCCATCTTTTCAAAGTCCTCTGTGTTCTCGTCCTGCATGACGTCTACGGCGTCGTCTATCGTGATTATGCCGACTATTCTGTTTTCGTTATCGACGACGGGCATGGAGAGCATATCATACTTTGAAAAGTCCTTCGCAATCTCCTCTTTGTCGTCGAGCGTGTGCGCATATATCGGATGCGTCTCCATTATGTCGTCTACTATGGTTTCAAGCGGCGACAAAAGCATTTCACGCACGGTGACGTAGCCTATGAGCCGCCTTGAGGCGTCGGTTACATAACAGGTATATATCGTCTCCTTGTCAACGCCGTCGCGCCGAATTATATCAAACGCGCTCTTGACGCTCGTGCCCGACTTAAGCCCGACGTATTCGTTTGTCATTATGCTGCCCGCAGAATCCTCGGGATATTTGAGATATTGGTTTATAAGCTGCCTGTTCTCGGGGCTCGAATTCTTCAAAACGCGCTTGACTACGTTCGCGGGCATTTCCTCTATCATATCTACACAGTCGTCAAGATAGAGATCCTCCAGCACATGGCGAAGCTCATAATCCGTCAGCGTCTCGATTATGAGCTGCTGCGTATCCGCATCCAAATATGAAAACACATCCGCGGCCGCCTCCTTCGGCAAAAGCCTGAACAGCTTCATCATGGCGGTTCGGTCTTCGTTTTCCTCGTAAAGCTCCTCTATAAGCTCCGCAAGGTCAACGGTGTTCATTTCCTCCGCGATCTCCTTGACCGCAAGATACTTCTTTTCATCAAGAAGCTCTAAAATCTTTTCCGGCATCTTTTCCGGCATCGTCGCCGCCTCCTTTTCTGCAAGCACGGCGACACGGAACGATAACGCATGGCCGCACTTAACTCGTTTTTCCGGTTGTACTCGGATAAGGACCTGCGTCCATGATTATCCCTCCGTAATTTATTGAGCCGCATATATGCTCATTTTTATTATATCCCCGGACTTTCGGCCGCGCAAGGCTTTTTTGGGACAGGCCGGCTCGTTCCGGTCAGCAAAAAACCGCACACCCGACAAAAATCGTCAGGCGTGCAGCTTTTTATACCGGCAGCCGTGTGCCGGTAAAACACGTTGCGGCGCTAAGCGTGCCGTCACATAATTCAGTTTTATTCGATATTATTTACCGTCGCAACAAACAGCGTTTCGTTTGTGGCTGTATGAACTATGACCATGGCGTACGGCCTGTCGCAGCGGACGACGAATTTGTCCTCAAGGCTTATGCCGCGTTTCATCGCTACGCCGGAGCCTGCCGCAGCCTGCGTGCCGTTCTCATTGACATTGATGTGCGCCGCCTGAATGACGTCGCCTATCTGAATAAACTCATCCGCATCCAAAAGTCCCGGGAAGTTTCCGCTGCCTCCGAGCAATGCCTCTCCCATGCCCATCGCGCGGAGCGTCTCAAGAAGCTCAAGGCGCGAATTCAGCTCAATCTTCGGAAGCCAAAGCTCCGCTTCGCGCGCTTTGCATTCGTTCCACCTGCCCATGACCTTGCCAAGATACGCATTGGGCGATACGCCTTCGGGCGGAAGCGCCACGGCCATGAAGCATTCGTCATTCTCGTACGGAAGCAGTATTACCTTGCCGCCGTCTATCTCGGCGCAGAGAAATTCTCCCTTCGCGGCCATCAGCGTCACCTTTTGGTCGCCGTTCGTGCCGTGGAAGTCAAGGTCTTTATATACCTTCTCGGCATCAAAGCTTGTTTTCCAATTAAGGTCAAGGTCGAGCGCGTTTATGAGAAGCATCAGCGTATCTTTGGGAAGCGTTTCAAAAAGCTGCTTTATGCGCCCGTTTGTATGGTCGCTGACCCACTTGTTTGCGGAATCGACGACCGACCTGCCGTCGGTAAAATCGAACGTACCCGTTTCGGCCCTGTAGAAATTCGCGGCTATTGCGGCAAAGTTTCCGTTGAGCGCATATTCTGAGCTTACCATGACGGCGTTCGCCATGTTTATGCCCTTCGAGCCGAGCGCGCTGAGCAGGCGAGAGTTGTTTACGTTTATGTCGTCGTTCGTCATGTCGATATGGAGCGCTTCGGCCATCGCCGCCCTTGCCTTTTCGTCGGCTCCCTGCATTGTAAGCTGAAGCACCATAGCAAGCGAGGCGGGCGAATATACGCCTGTCCAGTCGTCGTCAAGGTTTTCAAGCAGTGCGAGCGCGAACGCATTCGTTGCCGATGTAAATTCGTCGGAAACCTCGCCGTTGTCGAGCGGCTCGCCTTTTATGTCGAGCCAGCCCGAGGGCTCGCCCTTTACAGTTGAGTTAACCAATTTACCGTTATCCTCCTGTTGGTTTGTCGTTTTGCCGTTTTCGTCGGCATCGTGGTCAACGCCCGGCGATGCGGGCGCGCATGAAAAGAGCATCAGCGCGCATATCATCATCGCAGCGATTTTTATAAGCTTCATTATAAATTACCTCCGTTCAAATGTATAATACCACAACCATTTCGGTATCGTCGATTAAACGTTCAAAACCCCCAAAAGGTTCCTTTTTTTGCACCGCAGTCCGTTAAATGTCCGCATACTGTGCAAAAAAAGCTTTTATACGCTTCCAACGGACGCATTTTCAATATATAATTAACGCATGAACGAATCGCTTGAACAAAAGATAGCCCTTTTGCCCGAACACCCGGGCGTATACAAGATGTTCGACGCGGGAGGCGAGGTCATATACGTCGGCAAGGCAATAAACCTCAAAAACCGCGTGCGTCAGTATTTCCGCTCCCAAAACGGTATGCAGCCCAAGGTCGTCGCCATGGTATCGCACATAGCGGATTTTGAATACATACTCACGGCGAGCGAGGCTGAGGCGTTCGCGCTCGAATCGAACCTGATAAAGCAGTTCAAGCCGCGCTACAACATACTGCTGAAGGACGACAAGCATTTCCCCTATATACGGGTCGATATGCGGCAGGATTTCCCCGCATTCACCGTGGTAAGGAGAATAAAAAACGACGGCGCGACATATTTCGGGCCATACATAAGCGGACTTGGGCTGAAGGAGTCTATGAGCGTTATTCGCGACCATTTTCCGATACGCCACTGCAAAAAGGATATAAAGCGCGCGATTGCCGCGAACGAGCGGCCATGCCTTATGTACCACATAGGCAAGTGCTGCGCGCCGTGCTCGGGCAGCGTGACGCGCGAGGAGTACCATCGCATGGTCGATGAAATAGCGGCCTTCCTGCGCGGTGACACGGAAAACGTAATAAGCGAGCTGACCGAAAAAATGAACCTCGCCGCAGAATCGCTCGACTTCGAGCGCGCTCTCAGGCTCCGCGACAGCATAAAGGCGATAAAGAGCTTAAGTGAAAAGCAGCAGGCCATAAGCGTTAAGGACGCCGAGCTCGACGTGTTCGCGGTGTGCCGCGATGAAGCAGAGGCAATGGTATTCGCGCTTTTCATTCGCGGCGGCAAGGTCATAGGCACGGAGCATTTCGCGCTCTCCGACTGCGACATATCGGACGGCGCTTTAATGACGACGTTCCTGAGGCAGTATTATAACGAAAACGTATCTATACCGCCCGAAGCGGTGCTGAACACGACGCCCGACGAGCTTGGTCCGCTCGAGGAATATCTCTCCGCGCTGCGAGGCCGAAGGGTGCGCATAACCGTGCCGAAGCGCGGCGAAAAGCTCGGCTATACGCAGATGGCATACGAAAACGGCGTTGATACGCTCAAAAAGCGGCGGGAGCTTAAAAAGCGCGAGTGGGAGCGCGGCGAGGGCGCGCTTGCGCAGCTTTGCACATATATAGGGCTCGACGAGCTGCCAAGGCGCATAGAGTGCTTCGATAATTCGCACATAATGGGGCGCGATACCGTTGGCGGCATGGTCGTTTTCACCGACGGCAGCCCCGACAGGCCGGAATACAGGCGCTTCCGCATAAAGACGCAGACGGAGGGCGACGACTACGCCGCCATGCACGAGGTGCTGACGCGGCGCTTTAAGCGCGCCGCCGAAAAGGACGGCAAATTCGCGCAGCTTCCCGACCTTATCGTCGTCGACGGCGGGCGCGGACAGCTCAACGCGGCGCTCAGGGTGCTCGACGATTTTTCGCTGACGCACATACCGGCGATAGGCCTTGCGGAACGAAACGAGGACATAATATTGAAGGAATCGCCCGAACCGCTTTCGCTGCCCAAGAACAGCCCCGCGCTCCATTTTCTCGAGCGCATAAGAGACGAGGCGCACCGCTTCGCAATAAGCTACCACAGGTCGCTTCGGCAAAAAAACGCCCTCTACAGCGTGCTGAGCTCCATCGACGGCATAGGCGAAAAGCGCAGACGCGCACTCTTCTCCGCATTCGTGACGCTCGACAGGATACGCGCCGCAACCGTGGACGAGCTCGCCGCCGCCGATACGATGAACAGAGCGGCCGCTCAAAGCGTATACGACTATTTTCATAAAAGAAAGGAGAAAAACGATGAAGTATAAAATGCTCGTGCTCGATATAGATGAGACGCTTCTGCCCTCGTCGCAGGTCATTTCCCGCGCCAATCTTGACGCCGTGCATGATGCGCAGGACGCAGGCGTCTTCGTCACCGTCGCTACGGGCCGCGGCTTTTTAGGCTCAAAGCGTGTCATCGACGAACTTGGCATTAAGGGCGGCGTCATCAATTACAGCGGCGCGCTTATAACGGATACAGTCACGGGCGGCGTTCTCCACGTCGACGAGATCGAGCCGCAGCTTGTGTGCGAACTGCTGTCGACCGCCCGCGAGCTCGGCGTGCATTCCCATCTTTATCAGGGCGACGCCATAATCTACGAGCGGCCGCACCCCTATGCCGACCGCTATAAGCGCGTACTCGGACTTGAAGGGCATGAGGACGCGGACGCCGCTAAAAAGCTTTGGAAAAACGTACCCAAGGTGCTGTACATAACCGAACCCGAGCGCATACCGGAAATGCTGCCGATGCTGAGGGAGCGCTTTGGCAGCCGCCTCGAGATAGCGCTCTCAAGCCCGGGCTTCATAGAATTCAATGCGCCCGGCTCTCATAAAGGCACCGCCGTAAAATGGCTCGCACACCACATGGGCATAGACATAGGCGACGTCATAGCGATGGGTGACAACACGCTCGACATCGATATGATAAAATGCGCGGGGCTCGGCGTGGCCGTGGCCAACGGGGCGGAGGAGGTCAAAAGGGCGGCCGACGTAATCGCGCCCGCGTGTGAGGATGACGCCGTAAAATGGGTCATAGGCAATTACATATTACAGCCCGAAGGCGAAACGGAATAAAACTCGGAGGTATAACAAAATGTCAATAATCTGCTCTATTTACGTCCCCGAAGGCATTGTCATGGCCGCGGACAGCCGCATGACGGTTACAGCCGTGCAGGGCGGCGACAAGCCCAAGGAGCTCGTATTCTCGATTTCCGACAACGCGCAGAAAATAGTGCTGCTCAACAAGGTCAAGGTCGGCATAGCCTCCTGCGGCAACGCAGTGCTCGACGGCAAAACCATATCGGACTATCTCAGAATATTTGAAATAAACGAGGTGCGTGAAACAGACGACGTCACAGACGTCGCAAACAAGCTCCATAAATACGCCGCAAAGCATTTCCCCGCCGTCACGTTCTTCGTGTGCGGCTACACGGCGGACGAGCCGTTTGTGTATTCGATAAATAAGGAAATAAAGCGCTCCAACATGCAAAACGGCGTCGTTCAGTACGCCGCGTCGTGGTCGGGCGAATCTACGGCAATAACAAAGCTTCTCAACTCGCAGCCGCCCGCAATAATCAATCACGCCATGATGCCGCTTAAGGACGCCATCGATTTCGCAGAATTTCTCGTTGACCTCACGATAAAATATCAGCGCTTCGAATCAAAGGTCAAAACCTGCGGCGGCGATATTGACGTACTCGTGCTGACAAAGGACGACGCCTTCTGGCATAAGCACAAGATTTTCAAGTCGTAAAACGGTGGACCCGCCATTGACAAAGCACGAAATACATCATAAAATTAAAGGTCAATAAGCGTTCGGCGCTCACGCCGGGCCGTAAAGGAGCAGCTATGGATATCAAGCAAAATATCGCGAAAACTATCGCCGCAAATGTGGGCGCGGACGCGGCCGAGCTCTGCGAGTGGCTCGAAACGCCGCCCAACCCCGACATGGGCGACGTCGCCTTCCCGTGCTTCAAGCTTGCCAAGACGATGAGGAAGGCCCCCAACATGATAGCGGCCTCGCTTGCGCCGGCTTTGGGAGAAATCAACGGCATAAGCCGCATCGAACCCATGGGCGGCTACATAAATTTCTTTGCCGACAAGACGTCTTTTGCAAGGACGACGCTCGAGCGCGTTCTTGACGAGGGCGCCCGTTACGGCGGCTCGGACGTCGGCAGCGGCAAAACCGTCTGCCTCGACTATTCGTCAATAAACATTGCAAAGCCGTTCCATATAGGCCATCTGTCGACAACTGCAATCGGCAACGCGCTCAGGCGCATATATGACCACATCGGCTACAAAACGGTCAGCATAAACCATCTCGGCGACTGGGGTACGCAGTTTGGCAAGATGATACTCGCCTACAAGCTCTGGGGCGATAAGGAAACCGTCGAAAAGGGCGGCGTACGCGCAATGATGCAGCTCTATGTGCGTTTCCACGACGAAGCCGAAAAGGACGACTCGCTAAACGACAGCGCGCGCGCATGGTTTAAGCGCATAGAACAGCACGATCCCGAAGCCGTCGAGATATTTGAATGGTTCAAAGCCATAACGCTCAAGGAGGTTGGCAAGACATACGACCTTCTCGGGATAAAGTTCGACAGCTACGCCGGCGAAAGTTTCTATGAGGACAAGATGCAGCCGGTTATCGACGAGCTGCGCGAAAAGCATTTGCTCAAGGTCGATAACGGGGCTTCCATAGTCGACCTCAGCGAATACTCAATGCCGCCGTGCCTCATACTGCGCTCCGACGGCGCCACGCTTTATGCGACGCGCGATCTCGCCGCCGCCATATACAGGAAAAACACATACGATTTCGATAAGCTTCTCTATGTCGTCGCCTATCAGCAGAGCCTTCATTTCAAGCAGATATTCAAGGTGCTCGAGCTTATGGGCAAGGATTGGGTGAAGGACTGCGTGCATGTGAGCTTCGGCATGGTCAGCCTCACCGACGGCACGCTCTCGACGCGCCACGGACGGGTTGTGTTCCTTGAAGACGTTCTCAACGCCGCCATAGAAAAGACGCTCGACGTAATAAAGGAAAAAAGCCCCGACCTTGAGGACAAGGAAACCGTTGCCCGCCAGATAGGCGTCGGCGCGGTTGTTTGGGGCGTCGTATACAACGGCAGGATAAAGGATATAGTGTTCTCATGGGATAAGGCGCTCAATTTCGACGGCGAAACGGGCCCCTACGCACAGTACACTCATGCCCGCTGCTGCTCCGTGCTGCGTAAGTCGGGCGGATACGACAGGGCAAAGATAGATTACTCGGCGCTTTCGGACGAAGCCTCCTCGGCGCTCGTCAAGGCCATCGCCGAATTCCCCGCCGCCGTTTCGGAAGCCGCAGAGAAGTACGAGCCGTACATTATTTCGCGCAGCGTCATAAACGTTTGCTCGTGCTTCAACAAGTTCTACTATGACAACCGCATCATGGACGAAAACGAGGGCGTCAGAAACGCAAGGCTCGCGCTGACCGACGCGGCAAGAAACGTAATCAAAACGGGGCTTTATCTCGTAGGTCTTGAAGCGCCCGAAAAAATGTAACCCAGCATTCGGAGGAAAAAACAATGCTCGATATAAAACGAATTCGCAAAAACCCTGAAGAGCTCGAACGCGCTATGAAGGCGCGCCGCAGCAAGGGCGCCGACGTGTCGGGACTTCTGGAGCTCGACAGGGAGCGCCGCGTGATTTTACAGGAATCGGAGGCGCTCAAGGCGCAGCGCAACGAGGTCTCGGCGAAAATCCCGATAATGAAAAGGAACGGCGAAAACACCGATGAGCTCATGGCAAGCATGAAAGCCGTCGCCGCACGAATAAAAGAGCTTGACGAAAAAATAAGCTCTATTGACGAGCAGCTCGACGCCATGCTTATGAAAATACCGAACATACCTCACGCAAGCGTTCCCGACGGCGCAGACGACAAGGACAACTCGGAGGTTCGCCGCGTCGGCACGCCGCCCGTATTCGATTTTGACTTCAAGCCGCATTGGGACATAGGCGAAGCCCTGAACATACTCGACCCGAAAACAGCGGGCAAGGTCACAGGCGCAAGGTTCACGTTCTACCGCGGACTCGGCGCAAGGCTTGAAAGGGCCGTCATAAACTACTTTATGGACACGCATTCCGCCAATGGCTATGTGGAAATACTGCCGCCTTATATGGTGAACCGCGCGTCTATGACGGGGACGGGTCAGCTTCCCAAATTCGAGGACGACGCCTATAAAATAGCGGGCGGCGACGATTATTTTCTCATACCGACGGCCGAAGTCCCCGTAACGAACATGCTGCGCGGCGACATAATCGACGGCGCTCAGCTTCCGCTGAAGTTCTGCGCATACAGCGCATGCTTCCGCTCCGAGGCGGGCTCGGCGGGCCGCGACACGCGCGGACTCATTCGCCAGCATCAGTTCAACAAGGTCGAGCTTGTTAAGTTCTCGCTCCCCGAGACGTCCTACGATGAGCTTGAATCGCTCACGAACGACGCCGAAAGGCTGCTTCAGGGCCTCGGGCTTGCGTACAGGGTCGTTACGCTTTCGACGGGCGACCTCGGATTCTCATCTGCAAAGACATACGATATCGAGGTATGGATGCCGAGCTACGACCGCTATGTCGAGATAAGCTCCTGCTCAAATTTTGAGGATTTCCAGGCTCGCAGAGCACAAATACGCTTCCGCCGCGACAAGGGCTCAAAGCCCGAGCTCGTTCATACCCTCAACGGCTCCGGACTGGCTGTCGGACGCACGGTTGCAGCAATTCTTGAAAACTACCAGAACGCCGACGGCTCCGTAACCGTTCCCGAAGCGCTCAGGAAGTACATGGGCGTCGACGTGATAAGATAGTCAGCAGATTGATAAAAGACATAGAAATGACTAACCATGGGGTTGATAAGGGGCCGCAGCCCCTTATGTTCAATCCGCACTGACGACATGTGCGTCAGTACGGATGAAAACCCGGAGGTTTTCGTGCTTTGCGGGTTTCGCCGCCCGGAAGCAAATGCGAGATGTGAAACAGGCAAAAACTCGAAAAAGTGGCGTTTAGCCACTTTTTCGACAGTTTCATGCGTCCCCCCATGGGCGAATTTTATTATGGCAGTCAATTCAGCTCTGTCATCATTATTGCGGCGCAAAGCACATCGGCGCAGCCGCCGGGACTGAGGTTGAGTGCGATAAACTCATCGTCAAGCGCACGGAGCGCATTCAGACGCTCCCGTGCGGGCAGCTCGAGCAGCGCCTGCGCGCGAGAGCGCATGAGCGAAAGACCGCTTTCGCCCGTCCTGTACAAAACGTTCGTGTCCGAAAGCTCGGCCATTATGTGTATGAGCGTGAGCGCCTGCGAGTCGTTGCCGTCAAGCCCCATGTATGAATAATATCGAAGCAGCTTTGCCGCGCTTACCGCGCTTTTCATACCGCCCGCCGCTTCGCCACGCACGCCGCGCGCTCCGCTTGCCGCGTAGATCGCCTCGCCATGAGTGAGGCTTGAGGAACGGCGCGCAGCATTTTCAAGCTCGCGCTCTGCGCTTTCGCCGACAATTTCGGCGCATACGCTCGGCATATAGGCCACGGGAATCCCTTTCTCCATACACAGCGCATATGATGCGCACATAAGCCCGAGCGTGTAAATGAGCCCTTTGTGCGTGTTCACGCCGCCTGTCGCCGCAAGCATGGCCTCCTGCGCGCGTATGCCTATCGGCCGCAAAAGCTCCATGAGGCCGCAGGGCTCGCGGTCAGCATGTTCAAACGCCGTAAGGGCTATCTCCTCAAAATAAGGCCGCAGCGCCCGTGCGCTCGCATAAAATGTGTTTATATCCATGTCGCGGTGAGCGCCGCTGTTGTTTCTGTCTACAAGCCCGGGCTTGGGCGTCGTTTCCACCTCTCGTATGAGGGCGTCGAACGCCGCAGCTCCGGCTTTTTTTGCAAAAAAGCTCCGTATTATATTGTCTGTCCGCGCCTTAAGCTCTTCAAGCGTATGCGCCCTGCTTCGCGCGCATATCGCCGCCGCTTCGGAACAGATGAGACAGCGCCTCATTACGCCGCGCGACAGCTTTTCGCCGTGCGCATTGAGCACGTCTATATCGAAAAGCCTGCCCAGCTCGTCGTTTTCCTCAAGCTTCGTCATGCGCTCCTTGAGCGCCTTCACGTCCATTGCGACGCAAAAAAAAGCCTCGCAGCCTGTAAATTCGCATACCACATGCTCCTCAAGCGGAGCTATGCTCTCGCGTATACGCCTTACTCCCTCGTAAAACGCATTCCTAACAAGCGGATAAAGCTTTATTTCTCCCGCAATGTTCATCGACAAGCACACCAGCGGCACTCCGTGGCTTCGCAGAAGCTCGCCTTGTATAACTGCGCGCCTGTCGCGCGCCGCAGCCATGTCGCTCACCGTGACAGGCCTTATATCATTTTTGCAATGCATTCGTATGTCGTCTCCGGCACAAGCTTTTTTATCTCATCAAGGCGTTTTTCGTCCATAAGCTCGCGCACGCGGCTCGCGCTTATGCCGTCAAGGCGTTCTATCTCTATCAGCTCTATGCCGTATCGCGGCAATATCGCCTTGAGCCGCCCGTTATACGCCCGCGTCACGGGGCAGTACGGCTCCGTGCCGACAAAGCGGCGCGTTATTCCGAGCCTTTTCGCTATGCGCTCCGCAAAAAGTATAATATCAAGGTCGGCGTTTATCCTTTCGGCGTCTGCCGTTTCCTTTAGGAAATACGTCGGAAATGTCGCCGACGAGATGAGGTAGTCCTCGCTTTTATGGACAAGCGCGTTTTTTATGTGCGCGACGCCCTTTTTGACGAGCTCGAAGCGCGTGTTCGCGTCAAAGCGCGATTTATCTTCGGACAGTACGAATATGTGGAGCGTATCGCACTTCGCCGACGCCTGCTCGATAAGATAAAGGTGGCCGTTAGTGAACGGGTTGCAGTTGACGACGGCCGCGCCGACGACGCCGCCCGCCCCGCGTTCGAGCGAATCGAGATATTTGTCTATCCCACCGCGCAGGTTCTCCATCATCAGCACATCGTCCGTTTTGGCCATCGTATAGAAGCCGAGCGACCCGAAAAGCGGCTCGTTTTCGGGCTTTGTGAAAATAAACAGGTGCTTAAGCCCGCGCGAATACGCTTCCGCGACGAGCGCGCTCACTATGCTCGCCGCCGCGCCCTCCCCTTGGAGCGATTCATCCACGGCAATGTACTTGAGGACGTTTTTGCACAAAGACCCCGCTGCCGCTATTTCGCCGTCGCACTCGATATATGCCGTAAAATCGGCGTCGTCTCCCATGCTAAGTCCCCGCTCGCTTATAAAACGTCTGACGCGCTCAAGCCTCGTCCCCGTAAGCGGCGAACCGCTTTCCACATAAAACATATTTCCCCCAAAGTCAAGCGGAGCGCACGGATACGGTTTTTCCGCGCCCGAGCGCTCTCGCATTGAATTATTTATGTCAGGCGGCTTCAGTCGTCGAGTGAAACGTCCTTGACCTGCCTTATCACGTCTATAACGCTGTTATCCCTATACATTACGACGCCTACAATCCTATCCTCGTACTGTATGGGCGCGGGTGTGCCTACGATACGCTCGGCGCGCGCCTTAAGCTTCTCTATCGGGAACACGGGTATGTCCGCGGCGATGAGCCTCTCGGCTATCTCGGGACGGTTCGGATTGACGGCGACGCCCTGGTCGGTCACAAGCACGTCGACAGTCTTGCCGGGCGTAACTATCGTGTTGACCTTATCTACCACGGACGGTATGCGGCCCCTCGTAAGAGGCGCAACAACTATCGTGAGGCTTGCGCCCGCCGCTGTGTCGGGATGTCCGCCGATAGCGCCCCTGATAACTCCGTCGGAGCCCGTAAGGACGTTTATGTTAAAGTCGGTGTCGACCTCAAGCGCCGAAAGTATGACGAAATCGAGCTGGTTTACGGCCGCGCCGCGATTGACGTAGCTTGCATAATACGACGCGTCTATCTGCTGATGGAATCGGTTGTTCTTAAGCGAATTTGCCGCAACGAGGTCGAACGACTGCACGTCGAGTATTTTCCCTATAAGCCCCTCCTCGTGCATTTCGACTATCTGGCCCGTAATACCGCCGAGCGCGAAGCGTGCCTTTATGTTCTTCGCTATCATCTTTTCGCGGAGGAAACGCGCCGTCGCAAGCGATGCGCCGCCCGAGCCCATCTGCATGGAGAAGCCGTCATTGAAATAGCCGCTCGCCTCTATAACGTCGGCAGCCATCTTCGCTATCAAAAGCTCCTTGGGGTTCTTTGTGTAGCGCGTCGCGCCGCTCATGATGCCCTTGGGGTCGCCCACGCTGTCGACCTTGACAATGCAGTCAACCTGCGATTCGGGAATACCGAAGGGGGCATTCGGGAACGGGACGATATTGTCTGTAATTATGACGCACTTGTCGGCCATTATTGCGTCAAGCTTTGCGTAGCCCAGGCTGCCGCAGCAGGAGCCTTCCTCATTGTCACGGTTATAGCCGTTCGCGTTGCCGTACGGGTCGCACGACGGAGCGCCCAAAAACGCAACGTCGATATGAAGCTCGCCCGTCTCTATGGCCGCAGCCCTGCCGCCGTGGGAGCGGAATATTATCGGGAAATCCATAAGTCCGTGCGATACGGCCTCTGCAAGCTTGCCCCTGAGGCCGCTCGTCTCGATATGGGTGACGACGCCGTTTTTAATGTGCTCGATAAGCGGCTCATGTATGTCAGTGAGCGAGCTTGCCGCAAGCGTCAGGTTTTTGAACCCCATGCGCGCGATAACTTCCATGACCTGGTTTACAACAAAGTCGCCGTTTCTGAAATGGTGATGGAACGATATCGTCATGCCGTCCTTGAGTCCGACAAACCTGATGGCTTCCTCTATGGAGCCTATCATCTTGTTATGCATGAGCTGGCGCTCCTTGAGCGTCATCGTGTCCTTTTTTACGGGTGCATTGATATCGTACGCACCGTGTACCGCGCTTACCTCGCCGATATGGGGGATTTTATTCATATCAAAGCTCATTTTGTCATACCTCCTCTATCGGTATCCTGAGCGAGCTTGCGCGTTCAATCATATATCTGGCGCGCTCGACTACGGGCTTGTCTATCATCTTTCCGTTGAGGCTTGCAACGCCCGAGCCCCTAAGCTCGGCTTCGGCTATTGCTTCCATTATTGCCTTGGCCTTTATAATATCCTTCTCCGTAGGCGTAAACACCCTGTGGAGCGGCTCTATCTGGCGCGGATTTATTATGCTCTTGCCGTCAAAGCCGAGCTTTTTTATAAGCGTCGCTTCCGCGATAAAGCCTTCCTCGTTATTGACGTCGGAATAAACCGTGTCAAGCGCCGCAATGCCGGCCGCGCGCGCCGCATTGACTATCATCGAGCGCGCAAACAAAAGCTCTATACCTTCGGGGGAGCGCGTCGTGCGAAGATCCGTCACATAGTCCTCTGCGCCGAGCGCTATGCCTATAAGGCGGCTTGAGCTTCTTGCAATGTCATAGGCGTTAAGAACGCCCTTTGCGCTCTCTATGGCAGCCATCATCCTCGTCTTGCCCTCGGGCAGACCTATCTCGCGCTCAATGCGGGCTATCTCTGTTTCGCAGTCGGTCACGTCCTGCGCCGTCTCCGTCTTGGGGAGCCTTATTACATCAGGCTGCGCCCTTACCATTGCCTCCAAATCAGTAACGCCCAGGCCGCTGCCAAGATCGTTTATGCGGACAACAAGCTCCTTCTTGCCATACTTGAGCGATGTGAGCGCCTTGTAAACAAGAAAACGCGCCGCGTCCTTCTCGTTTATGGATACGCTGTCCTCAAGGTCGAACATTATACAGTCGGAGCCGTAGATGTGCGCATCCCTTATCATTCCGGGATTATTGCCCGGAACGAACATCATGCTGCGTCTTAATCTGCTCATTTATTGACGCCCCCGTTCCAAACGTAGTCCGTGCGCTTAGCCGCCCTGTATGCCGCCGCCGATACACGCGCGGCGATAGTGCAGTCGAGAGCGCCTTTGTCCACGGCGTTCACGACGGCCGACGCAACTCCGAGCTCCTTGAGCGTATCCTTTATCACACGCTCTATCTGTTTGCCGAATTGCTGCATGACGGCGCTTTCGAGCGTAAGCTCTATACCCTCATGCTCCGAGGGTTCAATGCGAACCATGATATCGCTCGATTCCATCGTTCCCGCAACACCTGTTGTAACAATTTGCATTATCGTCATCCTCCGTTGATAGTGGGCGCATGACAACGCCCACTTAAATTTACCGCTTAAACGCCTTCTTTGCAAGCGTTTTGGCAAATTAAGCGCCGACTTGTGTATCAATATATCATATTTAACCGATGTGTGCGCATCGGGCGCAAATAGGCGTTCCGGTTCTCGCTTTCATATATTTCCTTTACTTCATCAAGACGTGACGAATCAAATTCGCGGTATTGAATCATTATTCTCTAAATCAGCTTTCTTCGGCCATCAGCAGCGCGTATATGGCGTTCAGCTCGTCAAGGCTGTGGTACGATATGGACAGCGTTCCCTTTTGCTCGGTGCCGTCAATGACAACGCGCGTGCCCAGGCGCTGCTGCAAGGCGTCAAGCGCCGCGAGCGTGTCCGGAGAAAGCGTGCTTTTCGCGGGCTTCGTGTTCTTTTTAGGCTTATTCCCCTGCTTCGGTTCGTTGGCGGCGGACGCGCGCTTTTCCGTTTCGCGCACGGACCAGCCCTGTGATGCAGCCCTGTCTGCAAGGCGCTCTATCTCGGCGTCGTCTTTAATCGCCGCAAGCGCACGCGCATGTCCCATCTGGAGCTTGCCGCTGCGCAGCTTATCCTGTACGGAGTTCGGCAGCGTAAGCAGGCGGAGCGAATTTGTGACGGCGGGACGGCTCTTTCCGATACGTTTGGCTACCTCGTCGTGCGTAAGATCGTGCTGCTTGACGAGAAAATCTATCGCAGACGCAACTTCTATGGGGTTTAGATTCTCGCGCTGAATGTTCTCGATAAGCGCGACTTCCATCACCTCGGAATCGGAAAAATCGCGTATTATGGCGGGAACGGTTCTGAGGTTTGCCATGCGCGACGCGCGGAAGCGCCTTTCGCCCGCGACAATCGTATATCTGTCTCCGACGCGGCGCACTATTATCGGCTGAACAACGCCGTGGAGCTCTATCGAGTCGCGCAGATCCTCGAGGCGTTCCCTATCAAAATCCTTGCGCGGCTGGTCGGTGTTGATGTCGATGAGGTCGACGTCGATTTGGTGTACGCCCTCTGACGGCGAAGCGACATATTCGCCAAGAAGCGCGTCAAGACCCTTGCCGAGGCCCTTTCTGCCAAGCGCCATCAGCCCTCACTCCTTTCTTTTTTCACGGCCTCCTCCGCCTTAACAAGCTCCTGCGCAAGCGCGGCATAGGCCTTCGCGCCCGTGGAGCGCGGGTCGTACACGGAGATGGGGCGTCCGAAACTCGGCGCCTCCGAAAGCCTCACAGAGCGCGGAATTATCGTATTATAGACTTTATTCTTAAAGAATTTTTTGACCTCGGAAACAACCTGCGTGCTGAGGTTCGTACGCGCGTCGAACATGGTGAGAACAACGCCCTCGACGTCAAGCTCGGGATTGAGGTGCATCCTTACGAGCTTGACCGTATTCATAAGCTGCGACAGCCCTTCGAGCGCATAGTACTCGCACTGGATAGGCACCATGAGCGTATTCGCGGCGGTTAGCGAGTTAAGCGTGAGCAGGCCGAGCGATGGCGGGCAGTCTATAAACACATAGTCGTAGTCGTTTTGTACGGCGTAGAGGGCGCGCTTTAGCACCTGCTCGCGAGCCATCATGCTTACAAGCTCGACCTCGGCACCCGCAAGCTCGATGTTTGCGGGGATAAGATCAAGTCCGTCTATCTGCGTGCCGATAATCGCCTCGCGTGCATCGGTCCTGTTTATAAGCAGATCATATATGCTTGCGGCGACGCTGTCCTTGTCAACGCCGAGGCCGCTCGTCATGTTGCCCTGCGGATCAATATCTACGGCCAGTACGCGCTTGCCGAGCTGGGCAACGCATGCGGAGAGGTTTACGGCGGTCGTCGTTTTTCCGACTCCGCCCTTTTGGTTTGCAATAGCGACAGTTTTTGCCACCGCATATACCTCCGATTAAAGTTTATATGTAAAGTATAAGCTATTTTGATAAAAGTTACAATCATAAGCGCAAATTCAGTCAAGGCCAAAATACAAAATCTGCGCACGATTGCAAAGCGTGTCCCGAATAATGTATAATTAAAGTATGGAGAAGTATAATGGCAAAAGAGATTACGAGACGTCGACAAAACGCATTTTTTCGCTGATAACGGCCATAATGTGCGCGGTTATAACATGCGCGTGCGCTGTATACATTGTGCTGAACGCGCAAACGCCTCAAAACACAGACATAATCAGACCCGCACAGACGCCTGAGCCGATGCCGAACGCAAGCCCGAACGGGACGGACGAAGCGAATCCGGGCGCGACGGACGACGGCGGCATATACAGGAAAACGACCATCGTCATCGACGGCGAGCCCGCTGCAACGCTCGTAAGCGAGGAGGCGGCGCAGACGCTCCTTGACGACATAAGAGCGCATTACATGATGATATCCATGACGGACAACGCAAGCATTGCGAACAATGTCGAGCTTATACCTGCGTACGGCGCCGCGGAGTGCATAACGAGCGACGAGGCGTTTGCGCTGCTCACGTCGGAAAACACAAGGCTTCGCGTCGAGTGCTCAATAACGCATACGGAGCGCGAAATAATACCCTTTGAAACAAAAACAAGCGATGACGAAAGATTGCTCCGCGGAACGCGCATAATAGAGACTGTAGGCCGAACTGGTGTGCGGCTGACTGTCACAAACCGCGTCTATGTCAACGGCATTCTCGACGAGTCGGCGGGCAGTACAACAAAAAAAGAGCTGACAGAGCCAATCGATGAGGTGATACGCATAGGCACGCTCAAGCAAAAGGACGGCGAACCGGGCAAGAGCGAAGGCGAAAAAGGCCGCTCCAAGGGCGACCTCACTTTCATCGCGCCCGTAAAGGGCAGCATAAAGCGCAACTTTGGCCGCTTGAACGGCGGCTTCAATTACGGGCTTGACTATCTGGCGCAGGAGGGCGGGGAAGTAAAGGCCTCTTGCGGAGGAACGGTAGCGCTTTGCATGATGCGGGGCGGTTACGGCCTTACCGTCGAAATAGACCACGGCAACGGCTTTTTGACGCGCTATGCCCATCTCAAGGACATCACCGTCTCGGTCGGCGATTCGGTCGAACAGGGGCAGGTCATAGGATACGTCGGCAGCACGGGAAACGCCGAGCGCGCAATGCTCCGCTTCGAGCTGCGGATAGACGGCGTCGCGTACAATCCGCGCTATTATCTCGAGCAGGCGTGAAAATGCTTGACACGCGCAAAAAAGGCTATAAAATGAAATTACAAAACAAAACGGAGGATATCACAAATGGTAAATAAAGAAATGACAATCGCCCAGATTCTTACGGTCGACGACGGCATCGCCGACATACTCATGGCTTCGGGAATGCACTGCCTCGGCTGCGTTATGGCTTCGGGCGAGAATCTCGAACAGGCGTGCGCCGTTCACGGCATCGACGCGGACGCGCTCATCGCAAAGATAAACGAATACCTTGCGGCAAAGTAAGCTCCTAAGGAGATGTTTTACAAAATCGGCATCAAAAACATGGTGCGCAGCGCGCTTGTCGCTGCGCTTTATGTTTCAATAACGGCGCTTTTACTGCCTTTTTCGAGCGGGCTTATGCAGGTTCGCGTCAGCGAAGCGCTGTATGTGCTTGCATACTTTACGCCTGCGGCCGTGCCGGGGCTTTTCATCGGCTGCGTCATTTCGAACATAATAAGCGGCGCGCCTTTCCTCGACGTGCTGCTCGGCAGCGCCGCAACGCTTGCGGGCGCGTGGTTTGCGTGCTTCGTGCGGCGGCGCGGTTTGCCCAAGGTGCTCTCGCCGCTTGCGGGAGTCGTCGTGAACGCGTTTGTGGTGGGCGGACTGCTGTGTTGGCTCTACGATGTCGGCACGCCGTATTTCGTATGTGTGCTGTATGTCGCCGCAGGCCAGTTCATAGCGTGCTATTTGCTCGGAATACCGCTCCTTTACGCGCTCTCAAAGCTTGACAGACGCTTCCCGAATATATTTGGCGCTTAAAAAATCCGTTGCCGCGGCAGGCAATATAGGGTATAATTAGCTTGAAATTTTGTGTCTCGGAGTGTGAACTGATGACAAAAAAGATTATTTCGTGCCTGATGGCGCTTTTGATAATGCTTGTACCCGGGGCCGTCGCATTTGCGGCGCGTCTTTCCGCTTCCGCCAGTCCGTCTTCCATGAGCGGGGGCGGCATGGCGACAATAACCGTGAACGTCACAAACGACGGCGCATCGGTAATGGAAAACATAAGCATCGTGAGCGAGAGCGGCGTTGCGTTTCCAATAGGCTCGTCTTCGATACAGCCGGGCTCGTCGCAGAGCTACTCGCAGACGATGTACGTCTCCGAGGACATGCTCGGCAAGCCCATCACCATGACCGTAAGCTGGACGGAGGACGGCGTTGCTAAATCCGATACGGTTTCGGCGGTAATATCGCTGCCCAACGTTGGATTCGTCTCCGTATCGCGCACCGTCGATAAGCGGAACGCGAAGCCCGGTGAAATAATCAAAATAACGTATACCATATCAAACGGCGGTTCGGTTGCCGCCCACAGCATAACGCTGAAGGATTCAAAGATAAAGAGCGGCGAAATGGCGGCCGGCATCACGCTTGCGCCCGGCGAGTCGCATCAGATAGTATACGAATATGAGATGAAAAGCGCTACGGTTATATCGGAGCCGAAGGTCTCATACACCATTGAGGGCTCGAGCGATGTACTGACGGCAACGTGTTCGCCCGTAACGCTCGGCCTTGTCAATTCAAAGATAGAGGTCGAGGTCACGCAGGGCGAAAGTACGCCCGACGGCACGCGCTTCACAATAAAGCTCATAAATAACGGCAATCAAAAGGTTTCCGGCATAAAGGTGACAAACGACCTTAACGAGCGCATAGACGACGGTTCGTTTTCGCTTGCGGTCGGCGAGGAAAAGACGCTGACCTACAACGCCAACCCACAAACGCTTCGATACGTCATATTCTATATAACGGGCACATACCAAAACTCGTCCAAGACGGAGACGTACAGCGACAAGACAAAGAGCTTCGCCGTCTATCCGTATGTTGACCCGTCGTTGATAAAGCTTGATTTTCTGGCTGTTGTCGAGTCTCCTCCCGATGCGAACAACAGCATGAAGATCCTCTTCACGCTCAACAACACAAGCACGCTTACATACAAAAACGTCGTCTTGAGCGAGGAGCAGATAGGCGAGGTGTACCGCTGCGAGTCGCTTCAATCGGGCACGGTCGAGGTTCCCATTACTGTATACGTTGAGCAGGAGCGAGAGCTTCATTTTACGCTCACATTCGAGGACCACGTCGGCAATCCGTACTCATACACGACGAACATAACGGCCGCCAAAATAGGCGGCGAGGAGAAACCGCAGGAAACGCCCGGCATTGAGGTAGGCGTACTGGGCGAAAAGATAGGCGCTTCGCTTTCAAAAACGCTTACGACGCTTTTCGTGATACTCGCCGTGCTGACTATCGCCGCCGTAACGATATTGATTATTCTGACGTACATCGAAAAGCGCAACAGGCGCATCGCCGAAGAGCGCCGGCGCAAGCGCGCCGCGCAAAAACGGCGCATGGAGCGCGAAGGCAGAATTTAATAGAGATTTTCTCACAAGGCAGCCGCTAAGCCGCATTGGGCATACGCCCCGGATGCGGCTTTTTGTTTGTCAATCGCGGCGTCACAAATATTTTGCTTCTTATATATATTATGTGGTTGAAAAAAAGAGCGCGCCATGGTAAAATAAATAAAACGCACGGGAGAATCGATATTGTACGTTAAAAGCCTAAAACTCGTGAATTTCCGCAACTATTCATCGCTTCGTGCCGAGCTGTCGCCGCACCTCAATGTAATTGTCGGGGAAAACGCGCAAGGCAAAACGAATGTGCTCGAAGCGATATTTCTTTGCACATTCGCGCGTTCTCACCGCACGTCAAAGGACGAGCAGCTAATAAAGTACAATACCGAGGGCGCATACGTCGGCGCGGAGGTAGTCAGCGCGGCGGGCGCGGCGCTTATCGAGATAAAGCAGAGGCGCGGCGAAAAGAAGCGCATCTATATAAACTCAACGGAGCTGAGGCGCACGGGCGATCTTATGGGCGCGCTCAACAGCGTTATGTTTGCGCCCGAAACGCTTTCCATAGTTAAAGGCGCGCCGCAGGAAAGAAGGCGCTTCCTCGATATGGCGCTCAGTCAGCTCTATCCCGCGTATTTTTTCAGGCTCCAGCAGTATAACGCCGCGCTGAGGCAGAGAAACGCATTGCTGAAGGACGAAGCGCTGCGAACGGATACGGCGCATCTGAGGATGTGGGAGGCGCAGGTGGCGTCGCAGGGGGCGGAGATAATAAACCGCCGCGCCGAGTTCATGGAGCGTTTTTCTCACATTGCCGCGCGTCTGCATTTGGCCATATCGGGCGGGCGGGAGTTTTTACGGACGGAGTACGCTCCGAGCGTAGAGCCGTCTGAAACTCTCGAGGACGATTTCCGCGAGTATCTGGCGAGGACGGCCGAGGACGACATGCACCGCGGCTACACCTCAAAAGGCCCGCACAGGGACGACATCGCCGTGATACTCGATGAAACGGACGTGCGCTATTTCGGTTCGCAGGGACAGCAGCGCACTGCGGCGCTTGCAATGAAGCTGTCGGAGATACCGCTTGTGAGCGACATACGCGGAGAGATGCCGATACTGCTCCTTGACGATGTGTTCTCGGAGCTTGACGACGCGCGCCGCACGGCGCTTATAAGCACGATGGCAAAATGCCAGTGCATAATAACGTGCACATCGCTCGACGGCCTTTCGCCGCTCGGCGGAACAGGCGGCAGCGATACGCGCATTTTCAGGTGCGTGGACGGCACGCTTGAGCTCATGGAAAACAGCGGCGGGAGGCGAAGCGTATGACCGTCCATATTGGCGGTGATGTGGCGGTAGACGGCGGCGAGATAATAGCCGTCATTGCCGCAAGGACATATAAATCGTCGCGCATAACACGGGAGACGCTCGGTAAATCGCTAAAAAAAAGCGGCGGCGTCACGCGCTCGTATGTGCTTACACGGTGCGCGGGAGCGGAGACAACCTATGCGTCGCCGATACGCGGCGAAACCATCAGGAAGAGGGCAATGTCGCCATACGCGGCGCTGATCGATAACAACATTGAATGAAAGGAATAACCACATGGCACAACAGGCATACGATGCTTCGCAAATACAGGTGCTTGAGGGGCTGGAGGCTGTAAAGCGCCGCCCCGGCATGTATATAGGCTCGACCGACCAAAAGGGTCTGCACCACCTTATTACAGAGCTCGTCGATAACTCGATAGACGAGGCTATGGGCGGATTTTGCGACAAGATAGCGATAGTTATCCACAACGACAACTCGATAACCGAGGCGGACAACGGGCGCGGCATACCTGTGGATATGCACCCCAAAATGCACAAGAGCGCGCTCGAGGTGGCGCTTACGGTGCTGCACGCAGGCGGAAAATTCGGAGGCTCAGGCTACAAGGTATCGGGCGGACTTCACGGCGTCGGACTCAGCGTTGTAAACGCGCTCTCAACGAGGCTTACGGCACAGATAAAGCGAAACGGCCATGTTTACAGGCAGTCCTACGAAAACGGAGCGCCTTTGTCAGACGTTGAGATAATCGGCGAATGCCCCGAAGCGGAAACAGGCACAAGGATAACGTATCTTGCGAACGACGAGATATTTGACGAAATATCATATAATTTTGACCTCATAGCCGCCAGGATGCGAGAACTCGCGTTTCTGAACAAGGGCGTTTCAATCACCGTGACAGATGAACGCGATGGGAAGGAGCGCAGCGAAACGTTCTTTTACGAAGGCGGCATAAAATCGTTTGTGGAGTTTATCAACACAAACAAGGAGGTGCTGCACAGCCCGCCCATATACTTTGAGGCCGAAAAAACCGCTCCCGACGGCTCGAAGCTGGCAAGCGTCGAGATAGCGATGCAGTATAACGACGGGTACGCCGAAAACATATTCACTTTCGCAAACAACATAGACACGTCGGAGGGCGGAAGCCATCTTGTTGGCTTCAAAACGGCGCTGACGCGCGTAATAAACGATTATTCGCGCAAGTTCGGGCTGCTTAAGGCGAGCGACCAAAACCTTTCGGGCGAAGACGTGAGGGAGGGCTTAAGCGCCGTTATAAGCGTCAAGCTTGTCGAGCCGCAGTTTGAGGGACAAACAAAGACGAAGCTCGGCAACGCGTACATACGCCCGATGGTCGATGCGGCCGTCGGCAAAGAGCTTTCGGCGTTTCTGGAGGAGAATCCGCAGGTTGCAAGGCTTATTGCCGATAAATGCATAACGGCATCGCGCGCACGCGATGCGGCGAGAAAGGCGCGCGAGCTTACGAGGCGAAAGACGGCGCTCGAATCGACGTCGCTCCCGGGCAAGCTTGCCGACTGTCAGGAGAAAGATCCGGCACTTTGCGAGCTGTTCATAGTCGAGGGCAACTCCGCAGGCGGCAGCGCAAAGCTCGGCCGCGACAGGCGCTATCAGGCGATACTTCCGCTCAGAGGAAAAATACTGAACGTCGAAAAGACGCGCCTTGATAAAATGCTTGCAAATGCCGAAATAAAGGCGATGATAACCGCCTTCGGCGCGGGCATAGGGGAAAGCTTCGACGAGTCCAAGCTCAGGTATCACAAGATAATCTGCATGACGGACGCCGACGTCGACGGAAGCCATATAAGGACGCTTCTTCTGACGTTCTTCTATCGTCACATGCGCCCGATGATAGAGAAGGGCTATGTTTATATAGCGCAGCCGCCGCTTTACAAGATAAGCAGAGGCAAATACCTTCATTACGCTTACAGCGACGAGGAGCTCAACAAGGTTCTCGATGAAATAGGCAGAGAGCCAAAGCCCACGATACAGCGCTACAAGGGGCTTGGCGAAATGAGCGAGGAGCAGCTTTGGGAGACAACCATGAATCCCGAGACGCGCATAATGTACCGCGTCGAGCTCGAGGACGCGATGCTTGAGGACGCCATATTCACGGTGCTTATGGGCGACAAGGTAGAGCCGCGCAGAGAGTTTATCGAGGCAAACTCGACACTTGTAACGGATCTTGACGTATAACGCCGCTTTGCGATGAGGTGACAAAATGAGCGAACAAGAAAAAATGAACAACATAATGCCTGTCAACATAGTTGACGAGATGAAGCGCTCCTTCATAGCGTACTCTATGGCGGTCATAGTCAGCCGCGCGCTGCCCGATGTGCGCGACGGCCTGAAGCCTGTACACAGGCGCATACTCTACTCGATGGACGAGCTGGGGCTTCAGCCGGACAAGCCGTACAGGAAAAGCGCCCGTATCGTTGGCGACGTGCTCGGCAAATACCATCCGCACGGCGATGCGGCAGTATATGACGCAATGGTGAGGCTTGCGCAGCCGTTCTCGCTGCGATACCCGCTCGTAGAGGGGCAGGGCAACTTCGGCAGCATTGACGGCGACGGCGCGGCGGCCATGCGTTACACAGAGGCGCGCATGTCAAAGATAATGACGGAGCTTTTGCGCGACATAGACAAAAACACGGTCGATTTTTATCCAAACTTCGACGAGACCCTTATGCAGCCGCGCGTACTTCCGTGCAGATTCCCCAATCTTCTCGTAAACGGCACGGGCGGCATAGCTGTCGGCATGGCAACGAACATACCGCCGCACAATCTTGGCGAGGTAACGGACGCGCTTTGCGCAATGATAGACGATCCCGAAATAAGCGTCGAGGAGCTTATGGCGTACGTCCAGGGGCCGGATTTCCCGACGGGCGGAATAGTCATGGGTACGGCAGGCGTGAAGCAGGCCTACAGAACGGGCCGCGGACGCATCGTTGTGCGCGCACGCGCCGAAATAGAGCAATACAAACCGAATCATGCGCGAATAATTGTTACGGAGATACCATATCAGGTGAACAAGGCGAGGCTTGTAGAGCGCATTGCCGAGCTTGTGCATGAAAAGAAGATTGACGGCATAGCCGACCTGCGCGACGAAACTGACAGGTCGGGTATGCGCATAGTCATAGAGCTAAAGAAGGACGTCAACGCGAACGTTGTGCTTAACCTTCTCTATAAGCATACTGCCATGCAGGACACATTCGGCGCAATAATGATAGCGCTTGTGAACGGCGAGCCGAAGGTGCTGAACCTGCGGGAGCTGCTGTATCACTATCTCGAGTTCCAAAAGGACGTCGTGACGCGACGCACAAAGTACGACCTTGAGCGCGCTCTCGAACGTATGCATATACTCGAGGGGCTTTTGAAAGCGCTCGACAACATCGACGAAATAGTCGAGCTGATAAAGAAATCGCCCAATCCGCCCGTTGCGAGGGAAAGACTTATGGAGCGCTTCGGTTTCTCCGAGCGTCAGGCGCAGGCGATACTCGACATGCGCTTGCAGCGCCTCACGGGGCTTGAGCGCGAAAAGCTCGAAAACGAGTTTAACGAGCTTACGCGCACGGTCGAATACCTCAGAGGCATACTCTCCGACGAGCACGAGCTTCTGCGCGTCATAAAGGAAGAAGCGCTCGAGGTTAAGCGCAAATATGCCGACGGGCGGCGCACCGAGATAACGCAGATAATCGACGACATAGACCTTGAGGATATAATCCAGGAAGAAGAAATGGTCGTAACGCTTACGCACTTGGGCTACATCAAGCGCATTGCGTCGAGCACATACAGATCGCAGAAGCGAGGCGGACGCGGCGTATCGGCGCAGGCGACGCGCGAGGAGGACTTCGTAGAGCGCATATTCGTTTCGAGCACTCACGCCAACATAATGTTCTTTACAAACAAAGGCCGCGCGTTCAAGATGAAATGCTACAACATACCCGAAGCGGGCAGAACGGCCAAGGGCACGGCGATTGTAAACCTGCTCCAGCTTCAGGGCGATGAGAAGATAACGGCTCTGTTCCCGATACCCAACGACATTGCGCACAAATACCTTGTTATGGTCACGAAGCAGGGCGTAATAAAGAAGACGCCCATGTCCGACTTTGATAATATAAGAAAGGGCGGCATAGCGGCGCAGAACATACGCGAGGGCGACGCGCTCATAGCCGTAATGCTTTCAAACGGCGACGAGGATATAATGCTTGCCACGCGCAGCGGCATGTGCATACGCTTTAACGAGAGCGATGTGCGCGCCATGGGACGCACTGCGGCGGGCGTCAGGGCGATAGACCTTGCCGAAGACGACGAGGTGATAGACGCCGCGAGCGCCTCCGAAAACAGCTATGTGCTTTTCATAACGCAAAACGGCATAGGCAAGCGCACGCGCGAGGACCAGTTCAAGGTTCAGCATCGCGGCGGCAAGGGCCTGATAGGCATAAATATCACCGAAAAGACGGGTCTTCTTGCGTCGATGCGGCTTTGCGCGGGAGATGAAGACCTGATGCTGATAAGAACCGACGGCACTGTCATAAGGACGGACGTAAAGTCGATAAGCGTAATATCGCGCTATGCGCAGGGCGTAAAGCTTATGCGCGTAGACGAGGGTACGCGCATAGCGAGCGTTGCGCTCGTCGGCAAAATAGCCGAGGATGAGCTTTCCGATGCAGATGAAGCTGCGCCCGTAGAATAAGCGAAGGTTTTACGATTAGCGAAGCCCCGCGCCGCCTAAAAGCGGCGCGGGGGCTTTTTGATTGATGTCACAAAACAGAGCGGCGGCTCACGCGAAGCAAAACTCCTTAGGCTCATCGAACCTGCTGTCGAGCACATATAGGCCCTTTTTCTCGTTTTCGGAGTAGGCAAAGCTTATGCGCGTGCCCCAGTCGCCACGCTGCGTCAGCATTGAAAGGCAGCCGAGCGCATCGTCGAGCGAAAGGCGGCCCGTACGACGGGCGAGCATCTCGCGGGCGCGCTCATATCTGTCGTCGCCGTCCTCAATATATTCGCGCGTGCTCTCGGGGTCGAGAAGCGAATAATTCGTGATAAGCGAGTATCTTTCATGCTCAACGCGGCAGCCTATTCCCGGCTCTATATAAAGCGCGCGGCCGTGCCTGTCGGATAAAAGTCCCTGAACAATGGCGTCGGGCGCGTAGGTGACGCGACCCGCATTCGCCGCGTCAGCAGCTTCTTCAAAAGATATTTCGCCGCGAATAAAGCCCTCCGTGAGCGCCGTTATTGTAACAAAGCCTTCGCCCCTGTACGCGCCGTTTGCATTGCCGTGTACATTGAGCAGCGTGCCGACGTTGCCGTTCCTGTTTATGCCGTGGTAGCAGTGGAATTTGCCGTCGGGCATCATTATTTCTATGCCGAAGCGTTCGTTGTCCTTAAAAAGCCTGTAGCTCCAGAGCGTTAGGTCCATATCAAAATTGAACGCATTTACCGTGTCTCCGAAATTATATGTAATTCTTGTACACATTCAGGCCTCCCAAAAAACGCGCTGCCATTGCGGACGAGCTTTTTCAAAGGATACATCGACTGACGCCGCTTGTCAACGGCGAACGAGCTTTGTCAGATTTTGCCGCAGCTATGCTCCGCTCGCGGTTGACTTAATATTATTTGATTATATAATTATCATGATTGGTTATATCCGGTCGATTTTAACGACGGAGATATTTATGAGAAGGACTTTGTTTGACCTGCGCCCGGGACAGGGCGGCTGCATATACGGAATTGACGGCGATTCGTCCCTCAAGCGCCGCCTTATAGACATGGGGATAATCCCCGGCACAAACATAACCGTGTCGCGTATCGCTCCGCTGGGCGATCCGATAGAGGTGCGGCTTCGCGGCTACAGCCTGTCGCTGAGAAAGGCGGACGCGTGCGGAATACAGCTTATGGACGACGACGAGGCGCGCAATTACAGAAACAAGCTTGAATTGATAAATTCGGAGCGCAAAAAGCGGGCGAAGGAGCTTTTGGCCGAATCGGAGCATGACGGGGCGTCGGATGAGGCGGAGCATGAGCGCGCGGCAAACCTTACCGAGTGGATGATGCAGAGCGACTGCGCGTGCGAAAGCGGCAGGAAGAAGCGGCGAGGCAAACGGGCATGTGTAGCCGAGGCTTCCACTGACGACCGTCCCGTAAAGCTTGCGCTTATAGGCAATCCTAACTGCGGCAAAACTACGCTTTTCAACGCCATGACGGGTTCGCGGGAATATGTCGGCAACTGGCCGGGCGTCACCGTAGAGAAGAAGGAAGGGCGGATACGCACAAGCGCGCGCCGCAACGGGCGCTGTCCGGACGGCCTTTGCACCATGGGCCACGAGATGACGCTCGTTGACCTCCCGGGCATATATTCGCTCTCCCCAAATTCCATGGAGGAGATAGTTTCGCGCAACTTCATAATCGACGAAAAGCCCGACGCCATAATAAACATAATCGACGCCACGAACCTCGAACGCAATCTTTATCTTACAATACAGCTTTTAGAGCTTGAGATACCGATGATAATAGCGCTCAACATGATGGACGAGGTTAAGCGCAGCGGCGACACCATAGACTGCAAGGCGCTTTCAAAGGAGCTCGGCATTCCCATAGTCCCTATAAGCGCTCGAACGGGGGCAGGCGTAAACGACCTTATCGAGTATGCCCAAAAGCTCATACACGCCGTTCATACGCAGCTTCACGAGGGCTTTAAGATAGAGCCCGACGATCTTTACGACGACTACACGCATTCGTTCCACCACAGGATAGGAGAAATAGTGGAGGGCTATGCGAATAAGGCGGGGCTCAAGACGCATTGGGCGGAAATAAAGCTTCTCGAGGGAGATAAGCTTGTCAGGGACGCGCTGAAGCTCGATGAGAAGGCTTCGCGCGCCGTCGACGCCATAGTTGCTGAATATGCGTCTAAAAGCCCGCTCGGCGACAACGAGACGCTCGTCGCCGAAAGCCGTTATCGCTACATAGAGCACGCTGTGTCGATATCGCTCAAAAAAAAGCGCTCCGCTGCCGATAAGACGGTGAGCGACAGAATAGACCGCGTTCTTGCGAACAAGTATCTTGCTATACCGCTTTTCATACTTATAATGCTCGCCATATTCTCGGTGACGTTCATGACGCTCGGCGCGTGGCTGAGCGACCTTGTCGGGACGTTCATAGAGAGCACTGTATCGCCGTTTATTACCGAAGCGCTCATCTCGGCAAACGCACAGGAGTGGTTTATAAGCCTTGTCGTCAAAGGAATAATTTCGGGCGTAGGCGGCGTGCTTACATTCCTGCCGCAGATAGCTCTGCTTTTCTTCTTCCTTTCGCTTCTTGAGGACAGCGGATACATGAGCCGCATTGCGTTCATAATGGACAGACCCATGCGCCGCTTCGGGCTAAGCGGCAAAAGCTTCATACCGCTGCTGATGGGCTTTGGCTGCACCGTTCCCGCGACTATGGGGGCGCGCACAATGGAAAACGAACGCGACAAGCGCATGACGATAATGCTTTTGCCTTTTATGAGCTGTTCCGCCAAGCTTCCCGTATACAGCCTTATTGCGGGCGCATTTTTTGGCAGGAACGCAGGGTTTGTGATAGTCGGGCTGTACGCCTTCGGCATACTTTTCGGCATTCTTTCGGGGCTTTTGTTTAAGCGCACCGTATTCAAGGGCGCAGACGCAGGTTTCCTTATCGAGCTGCCTCCGTATAGGGTTCCGAGCATGAGGAACACGCTTCTCAACGTATGGGAAAAGGTGAAGCACTTCCTTGAAAAGGCCGGCACCATTATTTTTGCGATGAGCGTCGTGATATGGTTCCTGACGAATTTCGATTTCAGTCTTACCATGGTAGCGTCGCAGGGAAACAGCATTCTCGGCAAAATAGGCTCATTTATTGCGCCTATATTTACACTTCAGGGCTTTGGCGTATGGCAGGCGGCCGTTGCGCTGCTGTCGGGCATAATCGCCAAGGAGGCTGTGGTTTCATCCTTATCGGTATTCTATGGCTTTGCTGCCGACGCCTCCAACGCAAGCGTATTCGCGGCGCTCAACAAAACGTTCACTCCTGCGGCGGCGCTTAGCTTCCTTACGTTCGTGCTGCTGTACACGCCATGCGTCGCGGCCGTCTCCACCATGCGCCGTGAGCTCGGCAGCCGCAAATGGACAGTGTTCACGGTGGCGTATCAGATTCTTGCCGCATGGGTAGCTTCGCTGCTTGTGTATACTGTTGCGCGGCTGTTTTAACACGTTAGCGGCGCCTTTAGGCGGCCGCCGGCGTTTTCAGCGTGAATACCTATAAAAATGCTCTCGCGGGCAAAACCCGCGAGAGCATTAGACGGGTGTTCGTAAAACAGTTAATCCGACCTGTGATTACGATCATAGGTCGGATTTTTGCAATACGTATCGACTGAAGAAAGGCTCCCTTGTGCAAAGCCTGACAGCTGACCGGGGGATTGTTTGCAGGCAACATCAATATACTCGCAAACACCACGAAAGTTCCCACTGACCTCGTTGTTGGGAATCCTCACAATTCACAAACCATAACCTTCCAGAAAAGCGGTACGTTCCGGATCTTTGTACATGTTTACTTCTTCATAGTGCTGTGAACCATCCAATTCGATGATCAGCCCGCAGTTGTTTAGCTAATGAAACCAACTGCTTGTTATGTTTATACTGCATAGCAATCCCTCCGTCACGGCTTCGCCGCGCCACCTCCCTTTACACAAGGGAGGCTTTGGTGCGGCACAAAAATCGCACACCGTACGATACACCAGAGGGTGTATAGAAGTGCGCCCTTAAACTGTTCAATAAACAGGGAATTTGGTTAGCCTAATTTGCTGAATGCTATCTCTACCAGTTTATCAATGCTTCTTTCATCCGTCTGGATATGGAGTCCTGGAAGAGCAGCAGAGCCGATTCTTGCCAGTTCAATATTCTCCATGCACCAGCATCCTTCTTCCTCGCCACGGGCCAGAATGCGGTCATGGACGGTCTGCCAGGATGCTTCCAGTACCACAAGCCGAGCGTCGATACCGTCCTGTTTCAGCTTGCCGATAATACTATAGGATTCCATACGCAATAGTGTCATAGGAACAAGAATATCCATATGGAACTTCTCGTGAATGTCTTTCAGAAGCAGATAGCAGAATTCACCCCACAAGGGGTAGTCCTCAAATATGTAACCATAGGGACAGTCGGGATAATTTCCCCGAACTGCATTGCCCACTTCTTCCGCATCAAAAACCAGAGCATTATCCATTTTTGCCGCCATAGCTTCCGCTAACGTGGTTTTGCCCACACCATATGGTCCGCTAATCCAAATAATCATTTGCTGTCTCCTATTAACAAATTCTGATATATCCTACAAAAATTTCCTAAAAGTACAACGATCGGCACAGCGAACCCAATCGCTGTGCCGATTAACTGTTTTACAGATACGCCCCTTTACTTATTCTCTTTTTACTTTGCATCGTTCTCGTCAAACGCATCGCCGCATTCGGGGCAGAACTTCGGGGGATGCTGCGGGTCTTCAGGCTCCCAGCCGCACTTGTCGCACTTATATACGGGTGCGCCCGCAGGTCTCGGCTTAGCGCATTCGGAGCAGAATTTACCCTTGTTTACAGCGCCGCACGAGCACGTCCACGAGTCCCTGGGCGCGGGCTTGGGCTTGGCGCACTCGGAGCAGAATTTGCCCGTATTGACTGCGCCGCACGAGCACGTCCATGTGTTCGCCGCAGGCTGCGCCTGCTGCTGCGGCATCTGCTGCTGCATCTGCTGTTGCTGCTGTTGCTGCATATTGAAAAGCTGCTGTGCGTTCATTCCTCCCGCATTCTGCGCCATGTTCATGCCGGCAAAGGCCATGAACGGTCCCGCGTTCGGATTCGCCGCCGCCGCGCGCATCGCATCGTTCTGGGCGCTGACTATGGAAGCCGCCGCCATGCCCGGGTTGCGATACGTTCCGCTCTTCTGCAGTTCCTTTATCATTGCCTCGTCCTCATCGGAAGCCTTGACGGAGCTTACGCCGAACGAAGCTATGGCAATGCCGCGCGTCTCTATCCATTTATTGGACAGGACTTCGTTGAGCGCATCGGCAAGCTCCTGTGTGTGACCCGGGAGCGCGCTGTAGCGGATACCCATCTCGGATATGCGGGCAAAAGCGGGCTGAAGAGCCGTCATAAGCTCGGATTTAAGCTGGCTGTCAATCCTGTCGCGGGTATAGGCCTGTTCTACGTTGCCGCATACGTTCGTATAGAAGAGCAGGGGATTTACAAGCCTGTAGGAGTATTCGCCGTGACAGCGTATCGAGATATCGATATCAAGGCCGATATTCTTGTCAACGACGCGGAACGGTACGGGAGAGGGCGTGCCATACTTGTTGGCGATGATTTCCTTTGTGTTGAAGTAGTATACGCGCTGATCCCTTCCGGTGTCGCCGCCCATCGTGAAGCGCTTGCCTATGGTCTTAAACGTATTCTTTATGTTCTCGCCGAGCTTACCGTAGAAAATGGACGGCTCGGTCGAGGTGTCGAAAACAAACTCGCCGGGCTCGGCGCAGACTTCAACGACCTTGCCCTGCTCTACGATGAGCATACACTGCCCGTTGTTTACGGCAATTATTGAGCCGTTTGAAATAATATTGTCCTCACCCTTCGTATTGGACGAGCGAGAAGAGACACGCTTCATTCCTTTTTGTACGAGTACGTTTTCGCTGAGAGAGTCGCAGTAGAAGTATTCGCGCCACTGATCGGCAAGAACTCCCGACAGTGCGCCTATTCCGGCTTTAAGAAGACCCATGTTCCATTTCCTCCTTTGGGGAATATTGAATTTATACGAGCACGCGCGGAGCGCGCACTGTTTAGTACATTATATCATCATCCGCGGGCGAATAAAAGACATTTATTGCGTTTGGCAAAAGCTTTGAGAAGCAAGGCGTTCCGATGCGCACTCGCACTTGCGCCGTTCCCGCCGCCGATGCGCCTGTAGAGCGTGAACGTCACGTCGAGGTTGTCGTAGCCGCGATAGGAATAATCGGCCGTTGCAACAGGTTCGTAAGGCGCGTCCTGCGGAATCGTTCTTTTTCCTGCGACAACATAGTCTGGCAGCCCCTCCATGACGTATCTGTCCTGCTCTTCATACATCTCAGGCAGATTTATATTAAGCCGACAGAAATAACGATACTCAGGAACGGTCCGAAGCGGCATATAAAAGCCCGAGTCGAGCGCTCCGTAAAAAAGTATGTCCGCATCGTCCGTCTCGGAGGCGATTATCCGTGCAAACTTGTTTTGAGGCAAATCATCCCTGTCATACGCCATAAAGTACGAGTTATCCGTGCAGAGGTGCGACAGGGCGATGCAAACGGCGACGGATACCGACGCCGCGGCAGCCCATACGCGCTTGTCTGCGCGAAGCTTATTTATCAGCGGCTCGGACAGAGATATTGCCGCGGCTGCGCCTATTGCGGCAAATGAGGCCGATATGAGCATATAGTACGGCAAGCCTCTGCCAATAAACACGCCGAGCATGAGAAAAACAAACAGCGCTGCGGGGGCGAAGCGTTCGCACCTGCTCAGCTTACGATTCATGCCGAACATAAACCAAATCAGTCCGAACAATATCGGCAGGGCATAGCCGAAGTTTGCAATCGAACCGCGAACGGTACGGTATGCGGCGATGAACGGCATGGCAATTATCCCGAAAGACTTACCCGTATACAGGAACATGTTATTATAAAAGTATGCCGTGAGGAAGTCGCCGACAGCATTGTTTATCCCGAAATACAACGCCCACGGTACCGCCGACAAAGCGATTCCGAGCAGAAAAAGGCCGCAGCATCGCAGAAGCTCGCCAAATTTCTTAGTCCTGACGAGCGATACGACGGCGATATACGCTATCCACGCCTCGTAGGAGCCAAGCATGGAAAATTTTATGAAAAGTACGGCCCCCGCCAAAAGGCCTACAGCCACGAGCATGGCGCCGTTCGGACGGGAGTCTTTTCCGTATCGCAGATATTTCATGAGCGCGTATACGGAATATGCGGTCATAGGCAGGCAAAGCTCTTCCGCGCTTCCCCCGTACGCGAACGAGGCTGAGGAGTATATCGCAAGCGCCAAGAACGGCAGGCATATCAGCGCCGCCGCAGGCTTATCCGTGTAAAGCCGTATCGTCAGATAGAAGCAAAAAAGAGTCGCGGCGGCAGATGCCGTCTCAAGCAGGTAACCCCCGAAAAACGACGTCGGCGAGACAAGATAGCAAAGTCCGTAAAGGAAATAGAGCAGCGGCCCTTTTTGCTCGTATATATCCAGATACGGCACGCGGCCTTCAAACATGCTTTTGCCTACGGTGAAAAAGCAGTTCGTGTCAAACCAGTCGTTTGTCGGGTAAAGCGGCGACGATTTCGTACAAAACAGCAGCACGCCCGCAGCAGCCAAAATCGAAAGCAATGATGCCCATAGCAGCTCCTTTTTCGAGCATAGCATTTTCCCGATCCGCATATATGCCTCTCCTCAAGTGTTTTTCATATTATATCATCGATGCGGCCCCGAGACAACGTTCGCGCTCCGAACATGTCAAAACGCGCGCGTGACACAAATTGAGTGAAATGGCGGCCAATAATTATTCTTGCTATTGCATAATTGGTCGTATGACTGTATAATAATTAAACTACATAATGTAGGGAGATGATATCCTCAATGGACGGAGACAGTCCTATATTACCGCTGATTATGACAGTTTCAGCCCAAGGAGCGGGAAGCGTCATTATTTTTTATGTCATTCTTTTCGTACTCCTGATAATGGGCGGCGCGTACTTCGCGGGCGCTGAAATGGCTCTTGCATCAGTAAACCGCATAAGGATGATGAGCCTTGAAGACAACGGCGACAAACGTGCAAGACGCGTTCTATACATTTTGGACAACTTTGACAAGGCGCTTTCAACGATACTCATAGGCAACAATATAATGCATATTGGCTGCGCAACGATTGCCACGCTCATTGCAACAAAGCTCTGGGGCGAGGGCGCTGTCGCTTATTCAACCATAATCACGACGGTTGTGCTGTTTTTTGTGTCGGAGATGCTGCCCAAGTTTTACGCCAAAGCCTGCAACGAGAGAATGGCGCTTTCGGTGGCGGGTTCGCTCGTGTTTTTGATGAAAGCGCTCACTCCGCTTTCGTTCCTGTTCACAAGGTTCAGCAGGGAAGTCAGCAAGCCTTTTGTTGAAGCCGCCGAAGAAGAACCGACCGTGACGGAGGATGATCTTCACGACATAATCGAAACGGGCGTCGAGGAAGGCTCAATAGACGACGAAAAGGGCGAGCTGATGCAGTCCGCGCTCGAATTCTCCGAAACGCTTGTAAGGGACGTATATACCCCGTGGTCAAGTGTCGTTACGGTCTCAGCGAACATGTCCGCAAGCGACATCGCCGCCACTATAAAATGCTGCCAATATTCGCGTCTGCCATACATCGATAAACAGGGACGGGTCATAGGCGTGCTTCATATACGGCGTTTTTTGAAGCGCTTCATCGCCGCCGGAAACGGCATAAAGGTCGAGTCAATACTTTCGAGGCCGCAGTTTGTGACGCTTGAAATGCCCGTCGACGATCTTTTGCCGCACATGAGCAAAACAAAAACGCATATAGCCATTGTCAACGACGCCGATGGGAAGGCGATAGGTATAATCACTGTCGAGGACATACTCGAGGAGCTTGTCGGCGAAATATATGACGAAAGCGACGCGCCCGAGCCTGATGCAGTGCAATCCCGCGGTTTTGCGGATCACAGGGAGGCAGTCAATGGGTAGCGTACTCCGTTATATTGCCATAGTAATCCTTGTGGTTTTTTCAGCGTTTTTTTCAGGCTCGGAAATAGCGTATGCGTCAGCAAACGAAAAGAGGCTCAAGGCGAGCGCCGAAACGAAAAAGGGACTCTCGCGCAGATGGGCGTATTATATAAAGCAGAATTACGACAAGGCGCTCTCGACCATTCTTATTGGCAACAACCTTGTTAATATCGCCTCTTCATCGATTGCCACGCTGATTGTTATCAATCTGCTCGGCGACAACTATGCCTGGGTTGCGACGGTTGTTATGACGCTCATAGTTCTCACCTTCGGTGAAATACTGCCCAAGGTTGTGGCTTCGGGTATCGCCGAGGGATTCTCAACATTTGTAGCGATCCCGCTTCGGTTACTGATGGTAATCACATATCCGCTTGTGATGCTCGTCATGTGGATGCTTCACGGCATATCGAAGCTTTGGAGCAAAAGCCTTCCTGACGGGCCTTCGGTTACAGAGGACGATATTGAGAACTTCATAGAAACGGCCGAAGACGAGGGGATTCTCGACGAGGAGCGCAGCGACCTTCTGCAGAGCGCGCTTGATTTTGACGACGTACTCGCATACGAGATAATCACGCACCGCGTTGACATGATATCGATAGATATCGACGACCCGTACGAGGATATTCTGCGCACAATCAACACTTCGCCATACACGCGCATACCCGTGTACGAGGATACGATTGACAACATAATCGGCATACTCCATCTCAACCATGCCCTAAAGCTGATGATCGATTCAAAGCACATCGACATCCGCAAAGAGATGATGCCCGTGAATTTCGTCCACAAGACGACTCCGCTGCCCGACGTGCTTGCCGTAATGAAGCAAAAGCAATGCCACATGGTCGTTGTGACTGACGAGTACGGCGGAACGATGGGCATAATAACAATGGAAGACGTTCTCGAACAGCTCGTGGGGGACATCTGGGACGAATCCGATGAGATAGTCGACGAGCTTGTAAAGCTTGACGACACCACCTACGAGGCTGACGGCGACATGCGCATATACGACTTCCTTGACGAGATGGAGCTGGACGACCGCGATTTTGACGACGACAACGCCACGCTCGGCGGCTGGGCTATTGAGATGCTCGGCGGCTATCCTGCGGTCGGCGACTCGTTTGAATACAAGCATCTGACAATAACCGTTAAGAAGCTCGGCAAGCGGCGGATAGAGCGCCTGCTGATTCACGTTGGAGAGCGGGTCGAGCCCGAGGACGACGATATTTAGCATTTCGCCGCCCGCCCCGATTGCCGAGTAAGCAGTCAACAGCCGAAAACATGAAATTCTATGCCGCCGGTTTCGTTCAAAACACAGCCGGCGGTTTTTCATTTGGGTTTCGGACTTAATCGCATGACGAGCGCAGTGGATAGCTTGTTCAATATCCTGACGCGAACCGTCATATTTCTCTGCCGATGTCCAAAAGAATGATTTTTTTCAATGGTTTGAACAATTCCGGTTATTGTCCCTTATGGATTTGAGCGGCGCAATATCTTCCATAGCAGTTGGCAGTATTAAATCCCGTCTGCTTAACGGCGGCGGTCAGGCAATCCTCCAAAACCCCTTATAAAGCATAATTCATCGACGCTCCTATATGGTTGTCAGTAAATTTTGGCGCATATCAAAAAGCGGATGAAAACCCATGCGGTTTTGCCGCCCGAAAGCGAATACGGGGGCAAACACGGGAAAAGCTCGAAAAAGCGGCAGTACGCCGCTTTTTCGAAACTCAAAGCCGCTGCGAACGCAGCGGCTTTATGCGTGATGTTTAACCTTTTAATCAGACAAGCTCGATTATTGCCATCTGAGCGCCGTCGCCGCGACGCGGTCCGAGCTTCATGATGCGTGTATATCCGCCGTTTCGACCATCGTACTTCGGTGCGATTTCACGGAAAAGCTTCTCTACCACTGGATGCGCGGCATCCGCAGTGCGCTCTTTATACTCTTTTTTCGATTCCTTCTTGCTCTTCTCGGGTGTTACCTCATAGAGGTAGGACATCATCTGTCTGCGAGCATGGAGCTTTGACGGCATATCTACATACTTATCGACTTCAACAACCTGCTTCTTATCGTTAAGTGTCTCCTTGCGGACGGTTGTTGTGTTCTTATATTCACTGACTGCCAGCGTGATCAGCTTCTCCGCTATGGGGCGGACTTCCTTCGCACGATCCTCGGTGGTAATGATCTTACCGTTCCAAAGAAGAGCAGTGGTCAGGTTGCGGAGCATTGCCCTGCGCTGATCCGACGGCCTGCCGAGCTTACGGTTAGGCATTGTTGTTCCTCCTAAAAAAATCTATGTTTCGCTTTGGTTGACTTATTCCTCACTCTGGCGGAGGGAAAGACCCAGCGCCTGGAGCTTCTGCTGAACTTCCTCGAGCGACTTGCGTCCGAGATTACGGACGCGCATCATATCGTCCTCGTTACGTTGAGTGAGCTCCTCAACGGTATTGATGCCTGCGCGCTTGAGGCAGTTGAAGGAGCGGACGCTGAGGTCAAGCTCGTCGATGCTCATCTCGAGTATCTTCTCCATCTTGTCCTCTTCCTTTTCCATCACTATGCCAAAGTTCGGCGCGCTCTCGGTAAGCGTCTTAAACATCACAAGATGCTCTGTAAGATAGTTTGCGGCGAAGCTTATTGCCTCGTCAGGGCTCATCGTGCCATTTGTTACGACGGTCAGGGTGAGCTTGTCGTTATCTACCTTGTCGCCTACGCGCGTGTCGACAACCTCGTATTTGACGCTCTTAACGGGCGTAAAAATAGAGTCGACCGCTATTCTGCCTATGGGCATGTCGGGACGCTTGTTCTCGTCCTGCGAGACGTAGCCGCGGCCCTTCTCGACGCATATCTCGATGTGGAGATGTGCGTTTTCAGAAAGCGTGGCAATGTGCTGCTCCGGCGACGTTACCTCAACGTCTGAATCGAGTATCAGGTCGCCGGCAGTCACTTCGCACGGACCGTTCGCGTCGAGTATTACGGTGCGCGGCTCGTCCGTGTGCATCTTGAAGCAAAGCTCCTTTACGTTGAGAACTATCTCGGTAACATCCTCTTTTACACCCTCTATCGTCGAAAACTCATGAAGCACGCCGTCGATTTGTATCGATGTTGCGGCAGCGCCGGGGAGCGATGAAAGCAAAACGCGCCTGAGCGAATTGCCGAGTGTTATGCCGAGTCCCCTCTCAAGAGGCTCTACAACGAATACGCCCGTCGTTTCATCCAACGATGTAGATTCGATTTTGGGTCGTCCTATTTCAAACATTTTTATTCCCCTTTCACAATTATCTACGAATACTCAGGGTGAAATGATATTACCTTGAGTAGAACTCGACGATGAGGTGCTCCTCGAGCGTCAGGTCGATATCATCGCGCTGCGGAAGCGCCATTACCTTGCCGCTGAGGTTCTCGGCATCGAGCTCGAGCCATTTCGGGATTGTGTTCTTCGAGCCCTGCTCACGAAGCTCCTTGAGGTGCTGCATGTCGCGGCTCTTCGAGCGCACGGAAATGACCTGGCCGGGCTTTACAAGGTAGGACGGAATGTCTACCTTCTTGCCGTCTACGAGTATATGTCCGTGTGTTACGAGCTGGCGCGCCATCGCACGACTATTGCCGAAGCCGAGGCGGAAAGCAACATTGTCAAGCCTGCGCTCAAGAAGCGAAAGCATGTTGTCGCCCGTTACGCCGCGCATATTTGCGGCCATATCATAGTATTTCCTAAACTGGGATTCCAATACACCGTATGCCCTGCGGCACTTCTGCTTCTCACGAAGCTGGAGTCCGTATTCGGACGGCTTCTTGGCGCGGGACTGTCCATGCTGTCCCGGAGGTGTGTGGCGCTTTGTGATAGCGCACTTCGCGCTGTAGCAGCGATCGCCCTTGAGGAACAGCTTTATGCCTTCCCTGCGGCACTGCCTGCAAACGGAATCTGTATATCTTGCCATTGTCGTTTGCCTCCTTATACTCTTCTGCGCTTGGGCGGACGGCATCCGTTATGCGGGATGGGCGTAACGTCCTTAATCATGTTTACATCCAAGCCTGCAGCCTGCAATGCGCGGATAGCCGCTTCACGACCCGAACCCGGTCCCTTTACATAAACCTCAACCGTCTTGAGGCCATGCTCCATTGCAGCCTTTGCAGCCGTTTCAGCGGCCATCTGGGCAGCGAACGGCGTGCTCTTCCTTGAACCGCGGAACCCAAGACCGCCGGCCGACGCCCATGAAATGGCGTTGCCGTTAAGGTCCGTTATGGTTACCATGGTGTTGTTGAAGGACGAGCGGATATGCGCTGCGCCGCGCTCGATATTCTTGCGCTCACGACGTTTGCGCGTAGCCTTTTTAACAGTAGCCTTTGCTTTTGCCATCTTATTCGCCCTCCTTACTTCTTCTTAGCGCCTGCCGAACGCTTCGGACCCTTGCGCGTGCGCGCGTTCTGCTTCGTGCTCTGTCCGCGTACGGGCAGTCCCTTGCGATGACGGACGCCGCGATAGCATCCAATCTCGACAAGGCGTTTGATATTCATCGAGGTCTCTCTTCTCAGGTCGCCCTCTACCTTAACATTGTGGTCAATATACTCTCTGAGCTTGTTGACGTCTGCTTCTGCCAGATCCCTGACTCTGATGTCGGGGTCCACGCCTGTTGCAGCAAGTATTTCTGAAGCGGTCGTTCTGCCGATACCGTAGATATAGGTAAGGCCGATCTCGATACGCTTATCTCTGGGTAAGTCTACACCGGAAATACGAGCCATGGATTCCTTGCACCTCCAAAGTTTTTCTTTTTGTTAGTTTTGTTTATTTATTTCCTGCCGAAAACACGCCGGGCAAGGGCGTGTCAGCCGCTCCGACAGGTAATTTTTACGAAACACTTAATTATAGCACGATATTGGCGGCTCATCAACGTTTTTTACCGTTTTTGCGCAGTGCCGGAAAAATATATTTTAGAAAAATTTCCCTTGCGCACGGCAAAGGCGGAAGCCTTGTCCCGCCCACAGACGAGTTTCGCTCGCCGCGCGTACGGTTTCCGCACTTTCGCCGATGTCTCGCATATATCATTTTAGCCGACGGGACATTTCCGTCCTGCCGGCTGTCTTTAAGCTCAGCCCTGCTTCTGCTTATGGTTGGGGTTCTCACAGATTACCATGAGATGACCCTTACGCCTGATTATTTTGCACTTTTCGCAAATGGGCTTTACCGAAGGTCTGACTTTCATCGTTTTATCCTCCTTGTAGTTTGGAGAAGTCATTAAGACTTCGTTGTATCAGTTCTTTCCGCGCCAGGTGATGCGTCCTCTTGTGAGATCATAGGGGGACAGCTCTACCGTCACCTTGTCACCCGGAAGTATGCGTATATAATTCATGCGCAGCTTTCCGGATATATGCGCAAGTATCTTGTGTCCGTTCGGGAGCTCGACCTCAAACATCGCGTTCGGGAACGAGTCCGATACTACGCCTTCTACCTCGATTACGTCCTGTTTAGACATCCTGCCCTCCTTCTTCGCTTATGTCCCTGCCGAATCCAAGCTGCGCCAGCCGCTTCCTTACGTCTGCGTCGAGCAGCCGCCCTTCATTCAGCGCGTTGATAATGTCATCCGCGCGCACACCCGTGTCCTTCAGGTGCCTGCGCTTTTTCTTTTTCGGCTTTTCGAGCTTCCTTAGCTTCCCGTCGGCTATGAGCACATAGTCGTTGTCGGCTTCGCCCAGAACGACAAACGCCCGGCCGCTGTCTCTGCCCGCCGCTGACATTGCGACGCTGCCTACAGTCAAATGCTTTTCGGTCATTATGTTCACTCCGCCGTAAGTATTACCGGGCCCGCCTCGGTGATTGCCACCGTATTCTCATAGTGGGCGCTCGGCTTTCTGTCGGCGGCGATAACCGTCCAACCGTCGCGCAGCATGCGTACATCGGCGCGTCCCATGTTTATCATGGGCTCTATCGCTATCGTCATTCCGGCATGAAGACGAACGCGCGGAAAATGCGGATCCGTAAAATTTGGAACTTCGGGCTCCTCATGCATTCTTCTGCCTATGCCGTGGCCGACAAGCTCGCGCACAACGCCGTATCCGGCGCGCTCCGCATGGTTCTGTATCGCCGCGGATACGGCCGAAAGCTCGTTCCCTGCGACGCACATCTTCAGTCCCTCGAAAAAGCACTCTTTAGTGACTTCGACAAGCTTCTTTACTGCGGGCGAAGCCTCGCCGACAACGAAAGTTCTCGCCGCGTCTCCGTGCCATCCGTTCAGATACGCTCCAACGTCGATGCTGACTATATCGCCGTCCTTGAGCTCATACTCGCCCGGTATCCCATGCACCACCTGCTCATTCACCGATGCGCATATAGAGGCGGGGTACCCGTTATAATCAAGAAACGACGGCTTCGCACCGTTGTCGCGTATGAACTCATAGGCAGCCTTATCCAGTTCCTTCGTCGTTATGCCCGGGCGCACAAGCTCGCCCATGAGCTTTAGCGTAAGGTATGTCAGCCTGCCCGCTTCCCGCATTTTCGCTATCTGCGATTCTGTCTTGAGCGTGATTGCAGCCATCAGACCCCTCCGTTGAGGAGCGCCCTTATCTCCGCCGCAACTTCCCCGATTGTTCCGCTGCCATCGATGCGCGCAAGCTTTCCCTCGTTTTTGTAGTGCTCAACGAGCGGATGCGTCACCCTGTCGTAGACGTCAAATCGATTGCGTATCGTCTCCGGCTTATCGTCAGAACGTATCGTGACCTCTGCGCCGCAGTCGGTGCATTTTCCGCCGGGAATCTGCGATATGTGATAGCCCTTTCCGCACCGCGGGCATACGCGCCGTCCGCGCACACGCTCCATTATCAGCTCGGGCATCGTGTCTATCATTACCGCCAGATCCACGCCGCCAAGCGCTTCGAGCATTTCCGCCTGCTTGAGCGTTCTCGGGAAGCCGTCGAGTATATAGCCATCCCTGCAATCGCTCTCGGCAAGCCGTTCTTTAAGTATCTCGAATATCAGCTCGTCGGGGACAAGCTCGCCTCTGTCGATATAATGTCTTATTTCCTCATATAGATGAGGATTCCTGCGCTCCTCTTCGCGGAGCATAGCGCCCGTGGAGATGTGGGGAATTTTGTATTCCCCGCACATCCACATTGCATGTGTACCTTTGCCGCTGCCCGGCGGACCTAAAAGCACAAGTTTCATTATATTTAATGCCTACCCTATTATCCAAGGAATCCCTTGTAATGACGCATGAGCATCATCGATTCGAGTGTCGCCGAGGTTTCAAGCGCCACGCTTATCATAATGAGTACGCTCGTCGGTCCGAAGGCCGAAAGAGCCTTATCAAGGTTGAACAGGCCAAGAAGTACCGACGGCACAATGGCTATGACCATCAGGAACAGTGCGCCGAAGAGCGTCAGACGGTTGCTGATGCGCTTAATGTAATCGCCTGTATCCTTGCCCGGACGACGACCCGGTATCGTTCCGCCGTTCTGCTGAAGATTCTTCGATATTTCTACGGGGTTGAACGATATCGTCGTGTAGAAATACGCGAAGGCTACAATCAGCAGGGCATAGATGATGTAGTATACCACGGTGCCTGCCGCAAGGTAGTTTTCGTAGAACGTCCTGAACCCGGACTCCTTGGAAACAAATTCTACTATCATCTGCGGGACATTCATCACCGTCATCGCGAAAATCAGCGGCATAACGCCGTTGGCATTCGCCTTAATCGGGAGGTATGTCGTCTGTCCGCCGTACTGCTTGCGCCCGACAACACGCTTTGCGTACTGAATCGGTATACGGCGCTCCGCCCTGTCTACCATGACGATGCCTACCGTCAAAACAAGAACAACTACTATAAGTATAGGCAGCGCCCACCACTGATATGTTCCCATTACGAATACTTGCTTTACGATGTCAATAATCGTCGGAAGCACCGAGGAAACGATGGAGGCGAATATCAGGAACGAAATGCCGTTGCCGATGCCCTTATCCGTAATGCGCTCGCCCATCCACATAAGGAGCGCAGTGCCCGCAGTACAGCAGATGCCTATCGTCGCATATGTAAGGAAGCTCGCATTCGTGACGGCATCTTCACCGAACGCAAGTATTATGCTTACGCTCTGCACAAGCGCAAGGCCGATACCGACGTAACGGGTAATCTTCTCGATTTTCGACCTGCCGTCCTCTTCCTTTGAAAGCCTCTCGAGAGCGGGAATAGCTACCGTGAGGAGCTGTATAATAATCGATGCGTTGATGTAGGGCGAAATACCCATCGCGAACAGCGAGTACCTTGAGAACGCGCCGCCCGTAAATAGGTTCATGAATCCGCCAACCGCTACGTAGTTTTCAAGCGACGATGCGATGCTCGCGGTGTTTACGCCGGGGATGGCGATGTAGGAACCAAGCCTGTAAAGGAGTATGAGAAGAAGCGTGTAAAGTATCTTCGTGCGGATATCCTTTGATTTCCAGGCGTTGACCAGTGTCCTGAACATCATACCACCTCAACAGTTCCGCCCGCGGCCTCAATGGCTTTTTGGGCTGTTTCCGAGAACTTTGCAGCCTTAACATCCAAACGCTTGGTAAGCTCGCCGCGACCCAAAACCTTGAGCCCGTCCTTCTCTATCTTGCTTATGACGCCCGCTTCCTTGAGCATCTGAGCCGTTATTACTGTGCCGTCCTCAAACCTGTTAAGCTCGGCAACGTTTATGATTGTGTATTCCTTTGCGAAAATGTTTGTGAAGCCGCGCTTCGGCAAACGACGCGCAAGAGGCATCTGACCGCCTTCAAAGCCGTTCTTCTTGCTTCCGCTGCGAGCCTTCTGACCCTTGTGACCCATTGTGGAGGTCTTGCCCATGCCGGAACCCGTGCCGCGACCGACGCGCTTCCTTGCAAAGGTTGAACCCTCGGCAGGTCTCAACTCGTGTAGTTTCATACTGCACCTCCAATAAGATTATATCTCTTCGACCTTAACAAGGTGCTTGACCTTGAAAATCATGCCGCGGATACATGCGTTGTCGGGCTTGATAACGGTCTGGTTAGGTCTGTGAAGACCGAGCGCCGCTACCGTCGCCTGCTGATCCTTAAGGCAGCCTATCGTGCTCTTTACGAGCGTAACTTTTAGTTCAGCCATTGTGAAGCTCCTCCTTAACCGAGAATCTCTTCAACCGTCTTGCCGCGCAGACGTGCGATCTGCTCTGCCGTGCGAAGCTGGAGAAGTCCGTCGATCGCCGCTTTTACGCAGTTGCCCGGATTGTTCGATCCGTAGCTCTTCGTGCGAATATCCTTTATGCCCGCCATTTCGAGCACGGCACGCGCCGGTCCGCCGGCGATAACGCCCGTACCTTCCTGTGCCGGGAGCATCCTTACATGACCCTTGCCGTACTTGCCTTCAACGGCGTGAGGTATCGTTGTGCCTACTATCGGGATAGTTACAACGTGACGCTTCGCATCTTCCACAGCCTTACGGACGGCTTCGGGAACCTCAACGGCCTTGCCCGTGCCTACGCCTACACGGCCGTTCTCATCGCCTACGACTACAAGCGCCGCAAAGCGCATGTTGCGGCCGCCCTTTACGGTCTTGGCTACGCGGTTGATGCTGACGACTCTTTCCTTAAATTCCGAAACGGGTTGTTCAAAACGTTTCTGCATCATTATCCTCCTTAGAAATCCAGTCCGGCCTTACGAGCGCCTGCCGCAAGCTCCGCTACACGGCCGGTATAGAGATAACCTCCGCGATCAAACACGACCTTCGTGATGCCCTTTTCCATTGCGCGGCGTCCTATGGCTTCGCCGACTATCATGGCGGCTTCCTTCTTCGTCTTGCCTTCAAGCTGTGCGCGGATCTCGGCTTCCAGTGTGGAGGCCGCAGCAAGCGTTACGCCCGCCTCGTCGTTTATGACCTGGGCGTAGATGTGGTTAAGGCTCCTGTATACACTAAGCCTCGGCCTGCTCTCCGTGCCGAATATATGCCTGCGTGTGCGGCGATGACGCGCGCTGCGCACTGCATTCTTATCTACCTTAGATATCATACTTTACTCCTCTCTAAGCATTACTTGCCGGTCTTACCTTCCTTGCGGCGTACAACCTCATAGTCATACTTGATACCCTTGCCCTTATAGGGTTCAGGCTCGCGTACCGCACGGATGTCGGCTGCTATCTGACCGACTCTCTGCTTGCTTATGCCCTTGACAACTACTTTGTTGGGGGCGGGAACCTCAAACTCGATTCCCTCGGGCTGCTCAAACTCTACGGGATGCGAATAGCCCACGTTGAGCACGAGCTTCTTGCCCTGCATCTGCGCCCTGTAACCCGTACCTACTATATCAAGGTTCTTCTGGTAACCGTTCGTTACGCCGATTACCATGTTGTTGATGAGGGAGCGTGAAAGACCGTGAAGAGCTCTATCCTCTTTGTTGTCGGTCGGACGCTTTACGCTGAAAACGCCGTCCTCCAGACCTAATTCCATTCTCGGGGAGATCTTCTCGCTGAGCTGACCCTTGGGGCCCTTAACGGTCACGGTGTTATCGTCAGCGACCGTGATTGTCACTCCGGCGGGAATGGATATCGGAAGTTTTCCGATTCGTGACATTGTGTTACACCTCCATGTAAACGCTTCTTTATATTATAACGTACGTTGAGCGAAAAGGCGCCGCCTTATTCGCTTCGTTCGCAGTTATCTTTTACGCACCGCTCGGGGTAACGGGCCGCGCCCGCAGCCCCGAAACGCCGTAATTTTGATTACCAGATGTATGCGAGCACTTCGCCGCCTACGCCGAGTTTCCTCGCCTCGCGGTCCGTCATCATTCCGCGCGATGTCGAGATTATCGCTATGCCCATGCCGTTAAGCACCTTGGGAAGGTTATCCTTGCGTGCATAGATGCGCAGACCGGGACGGCTTATGCGCTTGAGGCCCGTTATGACCCTTTCCTTGTTCGGGCCATACTTCAGAACGATATGTATCGTCTTTACCACGCCCTCTTCGGTAACGCAGAAGCTCTTGATATAGCCTTCGTCGAGAAGAATCTGAGCGATTGACAGCTTCATCGTCGAGCAGGGTACGTCTACCGTCTCATGCTTCGCAATAAGTGCGTTGCGGATGCGCGTGAGCATATCGGCAATTGTATCTGTTACTACCATGTCGTTCCTCCTTACCAGCTTGCTTTGCGGACGCCGGGTATCTCTCCCTTGTACGCGAGTTCACGGAAGCAGATGCGGCAGATGCCGTACTTGCGGAGCACAGCGTGCGGACGGCCGCAGATGCGGCAGCGTGTGTATGCGCGCGTGCTGAACTTCGGCGTGCGCTGCTGCTTGAGTTTCATGCTTGTTTTTGCCATTTTGCGTCCTCCTATCAGGCCTGAACGAAGGGCATGCCCAAAAGCCTGAGCAGCTCTTTCGCTTCTTCGTCGGTGTTGGCTGTCGTTACGAATACGATATCCATGCCGCGCGTCTTGTCAACATCGTCATAATTGATTTCGGGGAATATGAGCTGTTCCTTTACGCCCATGGCATAGTTGCCGCGGCCGTCAAAGCTCGTATCCGACACGCCGCGGAAGTCGCGTACGCGCGGAAGGACGATGTTCATAAGCTTGTCGGCGAAGTAGTACATGCGGTCGCCGCGAAGCGTTACCTTTGCGCCGACGTTCATGCCTTCACGCACCTTAAAGTTTGCAACCGACTTCTTGGCCTTCGTGACGATAGGCCTCTGACCCGCTATCAGTGCGAGCTCGTCGAGAGCAGCGTCGATACCCTTGGGATTGTCCTTCTCGGAGCCGAGTCCCATGTTGAGGACTATCTTCTCCAGCTTCGGAACCTGCATCTTGTTCGTGTAGCCGAACTTTTCCTCGAGCTGGCCGATTATTTCTTCATTATACTTGACCCTGAGGCGAGCGGGGCCGCTGAACGGCTTGGCTTCGCCCTGATTCTTTTTCTTCTTGGGCTGAGCCTGAGAAGCTTCATTTTTCTTAGCCACTGTTCTTACCTCCTAATCAGTCTATCGCCTTATTGCACTGCTTGCAGAGGCGGACCTTCTTGCCGCCCTCTTCCGTGTGCGCAACGCGCGTCGGCTTATTGCACTTGGGGCATACGAGCATAACGTTCGATACATGTATCGCGGCTTCCTTCTGAATCCTTCCGCCTTCGTCGCCCTGCTTGCGGGGCTTCGTGTGACGAGTCACAATGTTCACGCCCTGAACGACTACGCGCTCCTGCTCGGGCATTGCCTTCATAATCTTGCCCTTTTTGCCCTTGTCCTTGCCTGCGATGACGAGGACGGTGTCGTTTGTCTTGACGTTAAGCTTATTCATTTTGCGTCCTCCTTACAGTACTTCGGGTGCGAGAGAGACTATCTTCATATAATCCTTCTCACGAAGCTCGCGCGCTACCGGCCCGAATATACGCGTGCCGCGCGGCTGCTTCTGGTCATTTATGATTACCGCCGCATTGTCGTCGAAGCGGATGTGGCTGCCGTCTTCCCTGTGGATTCCGGATACCGTGCGCACTACGACTGCCTTTACGACGTCCTTCTTCTTTACTGCGCCGCCGGGCGAAGCCGACTTTACCGATGCGACGATTACGTCGCCGATGTTTGCGCTCTTGCGAACCGAGCCGCCGAGAACACGTATGCACATGATCTCCTTCGCGCCGCTGTTGTCCGCAACCTTTAACCTTGTTTGAGGCTGTATCATTTCTAAACTTCCTCCTTTGGCGCTTATTTGGCCTTCTCGATTATCTCGACCACGCGCCAGCGCTTATCCTTCGAAAGCGGACGTGTCTCCATAATCTTTACGGTATCGCCGATGCCGCACTCGTTGAGCTCATCGTGCGCCTTAAACTTGCGGGTACGGTTGACCATCTTTCCATAGAGCGGATGGCGAACCTTGGTCTTGATGGCGACGACTACCGTCTTGTCCATCTTATCGCTGACTACTACGCCTGTGCGTGTCTTGCGAAAACCTCTTTCTTCCATTGGTTTGTCCTCCTTCTATTACTCGGCCGCTGCCGCAAGCTCACGCTCGCAAAGAAGCGTCTTTATGCGTGCAATGTCCTTCTTGCACTCGCCTATCCGCTGGGGATTCTTGAGCTGTCCCGTTGCGGACTGGAAGCGCAGGTTGAAGAGTTCTTCCTTGAGCTCCTTTTCGCGTGCGGTAAGCTCTTCGTTCGTAAGCTTTCTCAATTCCTTAGCCTTCATTGCTCTCACCACCTGCTTCTACAGTTTCCTTCTTGATGACCTTGCTCTTTATCGGGAGCTTATGCATCGCAAGCCTCAAAGCCTCTCGAGCCGTCGCTTCGTCTACGCCCGCGATCTCGAACATTACGCGTCCGGGCTTTACGACAGCCACCCAATACTCAGGCGAGCCCTTGCCCGAGCCCATTCGCGTCTCGGCCGGCTTCTCCGTAATCGGCTTATCAGGGAATATCTTTATCCATACCTGTCCGCCGCGCTTTATGTAACGCGTCATCGCGATACGGGCCGCCTCTATCTGGTTGCTTGTTATCCATGCCGGCTCAAGTGCCACAAGGCCGTATTCGCCGTTGGAGATGAAGTTACCGCGATGGGCAGTGCCCTTCATACGTCCGCGATGTACTCTTCTGCGCTTTACTCTCTTAGGCATCAACATAATTATCTGCCTCCTTCCGCTTTGCGTCCGCCAAGGACTTCACCTTTGTAGACCCATACCTTCACGCCGATGCGGCCGTAAGTCGTGCTTGCCTCGGCAAAGCCGTACTCGATGTTGGCGCGCATTGTCTGAAGCGGGATAGAACCGTCATGATAGCCTTCCGAACGAGCTATTTCCGCTCCGCCCAGACGGCCCGCGCAAAGGACCTTGATTCCCTTCGCGCCCGCCTTCATCGCGCGACCCATGCTCTGCTTCATCGCACGACGGAAGGATATACGCTTCTCAAGCTGCGCCGCGATGTTCTCGGCCACGAGCTGCGCATTCGCGTCGGGGTTCCTGATCTCTATGATATTCACGGTTACAGGGCGGTTGAAGCGCGCCGAAACGTCCTTTTTAATCTCTTCTATGCCTACGCCGCCTTTGCCGATGAGCATACCCGGGCGCGCCGTGTAGATGCTTACGTTTACCTTGCCCGCCGCTCTCTCTATCGTGATGCGGCCGATGCCTGCTGCATAGTGCTTCTTCTTGAGATAATTCCTTATCTCCTTATCCTCAATAAGGAAGTTCGCGAAGTCCTTCTTGGAGGCATACCAACGGGTGTTCCAGTCCTTGATAACGCCTACGCGGAAGCCATTCGGATTAACTTTTTGTCCCATAGTGTTCCTCCTATTACTTCTGATCCAAGATTATCGTAATGTGGCTTGTGCGCTTACGAATCCTGTCGGCTCTGCCTCTTGCCCTGGGCATGTAGCGCCTGAGCGTCGGGCCCTGGTTCGCAAAGACCTCTGCAACGTAAAGATCGTCTCTCGAAAGGCCGAGATTGTTCTCTGCGTTGGCCGCCGCCGAGCGCAGGAGCTTGAGCACAGGCTCTGCCGCCGCTTTCGGCGTGTACATCAGTATCGCTTCGGCGTCGTTGACGCTCTTGCCCCTGATGAGGTCTATCACTATCTTTACCTTGCGCGATGATATTCTTACGAATCTCGCCGTCGCATGGGGTCTCTTATCCGCATTTTCGCGGCGGAATGCCGCCTTTTCTCTCTGTCTGGTTGCCATTTGCTCGTTCCTCCTTCTTATCTTCCTGCGGAGGACTTCTCGGAGCCTCTGTGGCCGCGGAAGGTGCGGGTGGGGGCGAATTCGCCCAGCTTATGTCCGACCATTTCTTCCGTTACATATACCGGCACATGCTTTCTTCCGTCATGCACGGCTATCGTGTGCCCTACCATGTCGGGGAAGATGGTTGATGAACGGGACCATGTCTTTATGACTGTCTTCTTGCCGGATGCATTCATGTCCATGATGCGCTTCAAGAGACGCTCCTCGATATAGGGTCCCTTTTTGATTGACCTGCTCATTTCATATCTCCTTTCGCCATCACTTGCCGTTCCTGCGGCGGACGATGAACTTATCGTTGACGTTCTTTGTCTTTCTCGTCTTATGGCCGAGAGCCGGCTTGCCCCACGGTGTTACCGGACCCGGACGGCCTATCGGGGACTTGCCCTCACCGCCGCCGTGCGGGTGGTCGCACGGGTTCATGACGGAACCGCGTACCGTGGGCCTGAAGCCCTTATGACGTGTGCGGCCCGCTTTGCCGAGCATTATCAGCTCGTGGTCGCCGTTGCCTACCTGGCCGATTGTCGCCTTGGCGTTCATCGGGATAAACCTGACTTCGCCGGAGGGAAGCCTTACCTGGGCGTACTTGCCTTCCTTTGCCATGAGCTGCGCCGCATTGCCCGCGCTCCTTACAAGCTGAGCGCCCTTGCCCGGCTTGAGCTCGATGCAGTGAATCATCGTGCCGACGGGGATGTTCTTTATCTCAAGCGCGTTGCCGATCTTGATATCAGCGCCGTCGCCGCTCACCACCGTGTCGCCTACCTTCAGGCCGAGCGGTGCGATGATGTAGCGCTTCTCGCCGTCCGCATAATGCAGAAGGGCGATGTTTGCGCTGCGGTTCGGGTCGTATTCGATGGTCGCAACCTTTGCGGGTATCTGATCCTTGTTGCGCTTGAAGTCGATTATACGATACTTGCGCCTTGCGCCGCCGCCGCGATGACGAACCGTTATGCGTCCCGCGTTGTTTCTGCCGCCCGAATGGCGAAGGTCTTCAAGAAGCGACTTCTCAGGCGTCGTGCAGGTTATTTCTTCATAACCCGATACGGTCATAAAACGCTGACCGGGGGTCGTGGGCTTAATCTTTCTTATAGCCATGGTTCTCTCCTTACTGTGCCATGCTGTCGAAGAATTCGATTCCCTTTGAATCCTTCGTGAGCGTCACATAGGCCTTCTTAAGGTTGGGACGGCGACCCTGGGTGCGTCCCTGTCTCTTCATTTTTCCCAAGGTGTTGATGGTGTTTACGCGCGCGACCTTTACGCCGAATATCGCTTCAACCGCCATCTTGACCTGCGTCCTCGTTGCGTCCTTCGCTACGATGAACGTGTATGTCTTAGCCGCGATGCTGTCGTATGATTTCTCAGTCAATACGGGCTTTATGATGATATCGTACGGATTCATCAGCAATATACCTCCTCGACCATTTTGAGCGAATCCTGTGTAAGGATAAGCGTTTTCGCCTTGAGAATATCGTAGGGGTTAAGCGTGCCGACGTACGTCGTCTTTACTCCTGCGATGTTATGCGCCGCACGCTCTACCGTCTCATCCTTGCCCGGCAGCACGATAAGTGCGTTGCATACGTCAACGTTCTTGAGAACCTTGACCATTTCCTTCGTCTTGGGCGCCTCGAGAGCAAGATTGTCGAACACGATTACTTCGTTCTCAAGCGCTTTGTCGGAAAGCGCGCTCTTCATGGCAAGGCGCTTTACCTTCTTGTTAAGGCAGAGGCGATAGTCGCGGGGCTTCGGCGCGAATACGATTCCGCCGTGCGTCCACTGCGGCGAACGCGTTGAGCCCTGGCGAGCCTGACCTGTGCCCTTCTGTCTCCACGGCTTCTTGCCGCCGCCCGATACTTCGGCGCGTGTCAGGGAGCTCTGTGTGCCCTGACGCTGGTTGGCAAGATATGCCTTAACGTATGTATGAAGTACAGCCGGGTTCGGAGCGATTCCGAATACGCTCTCGCTGAGCTGTACCTCGCCGATCGTCTGACCGGCTATGTTTTTCAATGCAACATTCAGCATTTTTTGCTTCCTCCTTCTGGGTTACTTTACGGTGCTCTTTACGACGACCAGGCTGCCCTTTGCGCCGGGAATTGCACCCTTGACGAGAAGCAAATTACGCTCTGCGTCTACGCGAACCACTTCGAGGTTCTGGACTGTTATGCGCTCGCTTCCCATGTGACCCGGGAGGTTCTTATGCTTGAACACTTCGCCCGGATACGAGCACGCGCTCATCGAGCCGACCCTGCGGTGATAACGTGAACCGTGCGTCATGCGGCCTCTTGACTGGTTCCAGCGCTTGATTACGCCCTGGAAGCCCTTGCCCTTGCTCTTGCCGGTGACATCTACCTTGTCGCCCGTCTCGAACATATCAACCGTTATTACCTGACCCGCTTCATACTCGGCGGCGTTGTCAAGCTTAATCTCCTTGACATAACGGTGCGCACCGACGGACGCCTTTTTGAAGTGACCGAGCATCGGCTTCGTTACGAGCTTCTCACGAATGGGAGCAAAGCCTACCTGCAATGCCTCGTAGCCGTCGTGCTCGACCGTCTTCTTCTGTACGACGGGGCAGGGACCTGCCTCGATAACGGTGATTGGGAGCATCTTGCCGTCTGCGGTGAAAAGCTGAGTCATGCCAACTTTTCTTCCTATAATAGCTTTTTTCATCTCAATCTACCTCCAAATTAAAGCTTGATCTCGATGTCTACGCCTGCCGGCAGATCGAGCTTCATCAGCGCGTCAACCGTCTTTGACGAGGGCTGAAGTATGTCGATGAGCCTCTTGTGCGTACGCATCTCGAACTGCTCTCGAGAATCCTTATACTTGTGCGGCGAACGGAGTATCGTGACGATCTCCTTATCCGTGGGCAGCGGGATGGGGCCCGACACCCTTGCGCCTGTCCTTCTGGCCGTCTCGACTATCTTTTCGGCGCTCTGGTCGATCAGATTGTGCTCATAGGCCTTCAGCTTGATCCTGATTCTTTGGTTTGCCATGTTATTTGAATCCTCCTTCTTATTTGGGACGTACACGCCGCCTCGTGTTTTATTAAAAAACATTTGGCGGGCCTTTACGCCCGTCGCCCGATCTACATGGGCATTGCTCAACGTGAACTATCCGGATGGCACGCCGGTAACCTCCCGTCAAGCCCTGCGCGCCCGTTTGCTCACAAAAACAAACGCACAAACCGCGCAGCATTGCTATAATACAGCATCGCTCCGGCGTTTGCAAGGGTTTTTTCGCCGAATCGCGCCCTTTTTCAAATATATTTTTCAATAAGGCGTTTTTGCCGCACTTATTCGAAAACGTCCTTCCGTGTAAGCCAGCTCACGATGCCTTCGGCACGGCTCAGGCCGAGCTTGTTCTGCAAACGTTCGGAAGGCAGATTGCCGAGTATAACCTGTCCGTACGGTATGAACCCCTGCTCAAGCCGCGCGTTTATCATAGACGCTTCAAGCAGCGAGCCAAGGCCAAGCCGCTTGAATTTCGGCACAATTTCAAGCATACCTATGCTGCCCTCGTCATGCACTCCCACAAAGCCCGCAAGCTCGCCGTTGACAAAGGCGCCGAGCATTCCGTAATCTATGCGCTCCTCGATATACTGTCTATCGGGCGAATGAGAATAATGCTCCGCCACAAAGTCCGTATGTTCGCGCGTAAGGCGGCGCACAACGGTGTCGGCGGGCGCGCGCAGAGGCAGGGGAGTTTTGCCCGTGTAGGCAAGCTGGTGGCAGTCCTCCCTGTGCTTAAAGCCGAGCCGCTCCATAAGCATGGGGATAAGCGCCTCATTGTGAGCAACGAGCGCGTAAGCGCCGGCGATGAGCGGAAGCATCCTTTCGGCGCACTCGGCGCAGGAGGCGTTCATAAGGAAAACCTCGCCCGGAATGTTATATACGAGAACGCCGCCGTCGCAGTAAAGCATTTTTCCCGTATTGCTCCGAAGCGTGTTTATCATGTCGGCATTCAGGACGCTGTCGCGCTCAAGGTAATCGAGCGCCGCTTTTTCGCCGTTGCTGTTTTTCATTGCTTTCCCTCCTTTGATGCGCTACAGGGTCGAAATCACCATCATTATGAGCGGTATCGACACAAAGCAGGCGAGCGTCGATATGCTCATTCCCTGCGCGACGTATTGCTCGTCGGCGCCGCAAGAGGACGACACGACGACGGATTGCGTCATTACGGGCATGGCCGCCTCGATTATAAACACGCCCTCGCCCGTACCCGTAAAGCCGAACAGCCTGCAAAGCCCGAGCATTATCCCGGGGGCGACTATATAGCGCATGACGAGCACGATCGCCATATCGCGCGTCATTCGCATCGATTTTAGACCCGTCTCATAAAGAAGATAGCCGACATACAAAAGCGCGAGAGGCGTGACGATGCTGCCAAGATATGACGACAGGTCGAGCAGTATTTTAGGCGGCTTGAAGCCTATAAGAAGCAGCGGCACGCATACGACAAGCGCTATCAGCGGCGGCGTGGCTATGCGCTTGAGCGTCTTAAGGAGCGTCTGCTTTTCCCCACAGCTCCCCGAGCGCTGAAGCAGCGCACAGCCGACCGTCCAAAAAAGCGCCGTGTTAATCACATAGTAGGCCATCACGAACGGCACGCCCGCTTCGCCGAACAAGCTGCGGTTCATCGGCAGGCCTATAAAAAGCGAGTTTGACAGACCGCACATGACTATGAAGCCGCCCGCCTTTGACGGCTCAATCCTGAGTATGCGTCTCAAAGCGAACGCTATCGCAAGCGTAGCCGCCATCGACAGCATCGGCAGCAGCATTATTGCGCCCGCATCGCTCAAAAGCTCCTTGGAAATTTTTCCGAGTATGTTGTTGAAGCACACCGCCGGCACGCCTACATTCACGATAAGTTTCACAATTAGCTGCTTGTGCTCTTTTTTCATATAGCCGAGCCTGCCGAAAGCATAGCCTATCGCCATCATCAGCACGACGAGCAGCACCGCCGAAAGCGAATGCAGAAGCTCCTCCATTTTTATATCCCCCGAAAATCGGGCGGCGGATCCGAATCGGGAATCACGCCGCCCACCGTATAACGTTTATTACTGCGGATTACTTTTTGATGCTCTTGCACTCGAGGTAGTAGCGCTTTTCATTCGCTTCACCCATCGAGAACGTCTTGCGCGGAAGAGCGCCGTCGAATATGACGGTGCGGAAGAAGGCGCCCTTGTCCATAGGCGGAAGCAGGAAGCCCATGTTGCCGTCCTGCGTTCCGAGATCGTACACTACGTCCTCGCCGTGGATATAGTCGATTGCCGCGCCCTTGAACTCCTTTAGCATTGCGTCGAGCGCATTCTGGAGCGTTCCGACCTCAAGCTGCGCGGAGGGCTTTTGGACCTTGAAGTAGCCGTAGCTGCCCTTGAGGCAGAACGGGAGCATATGCGCGCCCTGCTCGGCGTCATCCGCCATGGCGTCGTCGCGCTCTGCCTTCGATTTGAACTGCTTCATTTCGCAGCTTCCGTTGTCGTGTGCAAGCTTGTCCATAAGGTAGGCGATAGCCTTGTCGGTGTCGAGGTTGAAAAGCACCCTGTGTATCGGCTCGAACACTATGCCGTCATCGTGGACGTTTTCAAGCTCGATAAGCGCGAAGCGGGCGGGATGATCCTTCATCTGCTCGGGCGTAAGCGTCTTTTTGACGTTCTCCCAATTTGCCTTTGCGGTCGCAAACGAATGGTTGCCGTCGCCCATGGCGAAGAGCATGGGGTGCTCCTTGCCGTATTTGGCCTTGTATGCGTCCTTGTCGGCAAGCTTTTCAAGTGCGCGGATTATGCGCTTTATCTCGTTTTCGCAGCCCACGAACCAGCCCTCGATATGTCCGCCCTTCTGCATGAGCTCAAAGTCGTAAAGCTTTTCCTTTGAGGCGTATTTGGCAAGCGTCGGCTCGATAACCGTCTTTTCGGGGTCGTCGATAAGCACGAGTATATGCGGCATTTCAAGCGGCGCATTTTCTCTTATGCGAAGGCGCGGGGGGATACGCTCAACGATTGTACCCTCTGTTGCGCGGATAAGCGTCGTTGCGCCCTTATTATAGTCGTAACATTCCAAATCGAGCGCCATAACGATGCCCGTTCTGACGTTGCCCGCAACGCTCCTTCTCGTAAGCACAAAGCCCTCGCCCTTATCCTCGAGCGTGCCGTCGAGAACGTATTTATCCATGGTAGCGTTAATCTTTGTTATGCGCTCCGCTTCATCGGGCTTGCCAAGATACATCTCGGGGAGCATCAGTCTGAGCGTCGACGGTGCATCGCCGACAATGCGTTCCGTCTCCTCCCAATACTCCGGCTGAGACGTATACTGGTCGCAAGCGACTGCTGCCCAACGTGTCAAATCGACGTTTTTGTTCGGCAAAAGCATATGCGGAACAAATACGCCGACGGAATTTTCGTACTTATTCATTATATTCCTCCGTACAGGTGGTATTTATCGAGTTCAGTGTACAACACTTATGCGCGAAAATCAACCGATAATGCAGGCACGGCTCCAACGACAGGGGAAATTTTTATCAGATATATTGATGCGCAATACACAGGCGAGCCGAGCGTGACCTTTTGCGCAAAGGAGCCGCGACGCAGCGGCGAGAGGCGGCTTTTTTTTGAAAAGCCGCCGCGAGCTGAGTGCAGTCCGCGGCGACGTGGCGTGCCCGACACGATTCGAACGTGCGGCCTACAGAGTCGGAGTCTGTCGCTCTATCCAGCTGGGCTACGGGCACATATTCTGTTATGCGTGAATTAACACGCGGCGAAAATAATGGCCGCACACCCGTAAATCGACGTATACCTCCGAGCGGAACCCCGGCAGGCGGCTCCCTTCAGGCGAACCCGCGGCACACCTGCTTAACTGCTTAATGCTGCTTCCGTCAAGACCTGACATGGTTCACAGACGCAGATTGCACGGGACCCGACAATCAACACCCCTTACCGGTACCTGCCTCACAGGCACACGCCTCAAAACGGGAATCCAACCCTGCTGCAGCGGATTGCAGGTTCAGGGCACCGCTATCTCCCCGTCTGGTGCGACCGCATACAGTATACGGTCTTTTGTTCGCTTTTGCAAGTGCAAAGAATGCAAGTTCGTCAATCTTTCACAAATTGGCGCGGGCTTCCGCAGGAAGCGCGAGCCGCGCGGAGCCGGGGGAAGGCGAAAACCGGTACAGACGCTATGCGTTAAAACGGGGGTTTGGGGACGTGTACCCCGACGGGGGTCGGGGGCGGAGCCCCTGCTTCACCCGGTCTCCACCCGACCGACGAGCGCGGCGAGCGGGGCGGCGCAGCCGCCGCGCCCGCAGGGCGCGGGCTTCCGCAGGAAGCGCGAGCCGCGCGGAGCCGGAAGAAGGTGAAAACCGGTACAGACGCTATGCGTTAAAACGGGGGTTCGGGGGGACGTGTCCCCCGACGGGGGTCGGGGACGGAGCCCCTGCAAATGGGACGTGTCCCCCCCCGATAAGGCCGCAGGGACGCAGACCCTTCAATGCGCCACTTCGTCTATCCGCGCCATATTACTCCGCAGCCTATCCGCGCACCCGAATTGCCCGACGGATCAGTCATAAAATCGTCGGGCGCGGCGTGGATTACGACAGTCCTGCCGATTATCTCCGAAACGGTGAAGCGCTCAGTGTATACCGCGCTGAAAGCAAATCCGTCGTTTGAAAAAAGCGGCGGCAGATCCCCCGCGTGATTCGGATGCCTGCAATCGCGCGGATTATAGTGCATGAGCGCGTCCTTGAACGCGTCGTCGCTCGGTCCCGTGCACGACCCCCCGTCATGAATGTGCATCGCAAATATGCCGCGCTCGCATTGCGTTTCAAACGTCGGCAGACCGCGCACCTCCGTCACAACGAGCACGCCGTTGTCAAGCGTGAAAAATGCTGCGAGCCCGTTCAATTCGTGGTGCGATATATCGCCCTCTATCTTCGCATACGCGCTGCATCCGCCCAAAAGCAGCGCCCCTGCGCGCCGCATGACAAGCCGACTGTACATGGTGGTTACCTCCGAAACAAATGCGTATTTTCGGCAAAACAAGCTTTACGCCGACAAACGCCGCGCTTCTTTGTGCGCCGGTACGGATTGCGAAAAGTGCATGCCTGTGGTATCCTATGCAAAATCGGAAACCGAGGTGACATTTATGTATCCGAGTATCAATATAGGGCAAATATCCATACCGACGTACGGACTCTGCGCAGCGGTCGGGATGCTTAGCGCGTTTTTATTGCTGCTGTACACTCATAAGCGCCGCGGGCTTAATAAGGATGCGGCTTTCACATGCTCTTTCGTGGCGATAATAAGCGGCCTGATTGGCTCCAAGCTGCTTTACCTTATAGTTGAGCTTCCCGCAATAATCAGCAACCCGTCGTTTCTAAAGGACGCGCTTACAGGGGGCTTCGTATTCTACGGCGGCCTGATAGGCGGCATAATCGGCGGATGGATATACTGCGCCGTCAAAAAGCTGCCCGTCCTTGCCGTCGCCGACGCTTATGCCGCTCCGCTTACGCTCGGACAGGCTTTCGGACGCATAGGCTGCTTCATGGCGGGCTGCTGCTACGGCATGAGATGCGACTCTCCTCTCTGCGTTGTCTTTCCATCGGGAAGCGCCGCCCCCGCAGGCGTACCTCTGCTGCCTACGCAGCTCATGGAGGCCGCGTTCCTGTTCGTACTGACCGCCGCGCTCGTGCTGATACTGAAGCGCGTAAAGCTCCGCGGAATCGTCACAGGCGTTTACCTCATCGCGTACGGCGTGTGGCGCTTCATAATAGAATTTTTCAGGGATGATTATCGCGGAGGCATCGGCGCGCTGTCGACGTCACAAATAATCAGCCTTATGCTCGTCCCCGTCGGAATTGCTATAATCGTCGCCGTATGCGTACGAAATAAGACGGCCGAGAGCTGATATCGCACATATGCTTATGCCGAGGCGTTTTTTTCCGCTTCGGCATATTTATTTTATACAAATGTCACATTTACATGTTTTAATGGTTGCGCCTGGGATGGTATAATATCATTACAGTAATCGCATGGAGGCACAGCATGGCAACGGGAAATATCTGCATATTCGGCTCTTCAAGCAATAATATTGACCGAAAGTATATCGACGCGGCATGTGAAACGGGGGCTCTTCTCGCGGAAAACGGCCTGGGCATGGTGTTTGGCGGCGGCGCAGTCGGGCTTATGGGTGCCGCGGCAGAGGGCGCGTACGCAGGCGGAGGACGCATAATAGGCGTTATACCCGAAAAGCTGAACAAGCCCGGGATTGCTTCCGCGCATTGCACAGAGCTCATCGTCACACGCGACATGTTTGAGCGAAAGAGTACGATGGAAAACCTTGCCGACGCATACATAGCGCTTCCGGGCGGTTTCGGGACGCTCGATGAAATAACCGAGGTTCTGGCGCTTAAACAGCTTGGTTATATCGAAGGGCAAGTAGTCATACTCAATATAGACGGATTTTTCGACGGGATTTTGGCGCAATTCGAATCATGCGTCGCAAACGGGTTTACAAACAGGCGATATCTCGGCCTTTACAAAACCGTCTCTACGCCGCTCGAGGCCATTGAAGCCATACGCGGATATGTCCCGGAGGAAATGCCCGATAAAATCAAGGAAGCGCTGATGTATCATGAACAATCCTTCCAATCCGAATAAAGAAATAATGGTGTGCGTCACCGGCCAGCGCTCATGCGACAGGCTTATTAACCGCGGCATGGCGAGGCGCGAGCCAAATCAAAAAATGCATGTCGTTCACTGTGTGCAGACGGGGCATCGTTTTATGAACAGGCTCAATGAACCCGACGCGATAGATTATCTCTTCACGGCGGCGCAGCTGGCGAACGCCAACCTCCTGATGCTGAGAACAGATAATGTTGACGACGCGCTTGTCGAATTTGCAAAGGAGCACGACGTCGGTATAATCGTGATGGGCGCGTCGCCCGATGCAGCCAACTCAATTATAACGCGCCTGCAAAGACGTCTGCCGGGCGTAGAGTTCGACGTGGTTGTCTGAAAGCGCAGCCGTTAAATCACAGAAGCAAAAAGCACCCGCTTGACGTTTATGTCAAACGGGTGCTTCAACATGTCAAAAAGCTTCGGGACTATTAAAGGCGAACCTTATCTTTCCCATTTTCTCCCGCTCACGGCAAGCGCTGCGCCCGAGGCAATCGCGCAAATCGCCGCAACCGTCATAGATACGGCGCCCGTCTTTGGCGGCTGCGAAGGCTCCGACGGCGTTACGGGCACATTCACGGCGGGTGCGTCCGCCTTGAAGCATACGAATACGTTCAAATCCTCCGTAATGTTCTCGAACGTAATGCTGTTTCCGGGACGAACGGCCACTATTTCGCCGTTGACGGAAACATACCATACGTAGCAGCCCGCGTCGGGCTTCATCTCTATCGTAAGGCTTGTGCCGTCAAGCACAGTCTTGCTTCCCGTCGGCGCGGTCGTGCCGTTCGCCGTCGAGCTGATTGTCACCGTATGATACGGATAGGGCTGTATGCGTCCGAGAGGCGCGCTGTAAATGCTGCCTATACTCTGGAGGGAGCTTATGTACTGTATGAGAGCCTCATCGAGTCCCGCATACTCCGTTGCTATCGGGAATTCGCCGAGCATTGTGTAGCCGTCGCCGCCCGCCGCGATGAAGTCGTTCGTTGCGAACAGATATTCGCGCTCGAGCTCGAGAGGCTCGCCGCCGACAAGCACATCCTTGGGGTCAACGCGGTCATAAGCCTCCGCCGTGGGATCGAATTTGAACTCGATGCCGCTTACCTGCGGGAAGCCGCCAAGCGATTCGGGGTACGCGCGTACGCCGTGCTCAAGCATATCGTGTATCGCGCTGCCCGTAACATGTTTCGTCACGACATAATTGCCGAACGGGAAAACCGTAACAAGGTCGCCCTTGGTGATGTCGCCGACTTCTATCGAGGCGCGTATGCCTCCGCCGTTCGTCATCGCGCAATCGGCGCCCGAAACATAAACGAGCGCGTCTGCCGCAAGGTCTCCAAGGTTCGTTTCCTGTGTGCGCACATATTGACGCTCGCCGTTAAGATATACATCCGTATATCCCACGACCTCGCCCAGAAGCGCCTCAAGCTCCGTGCGAAGGCCGCCTATAAGCTCGTCAACCGCATCGTCTCTGCCCTCATATGCGTCGGTTTCCGCCACAAGCCCGGCCTCTATCGCGCCCGTTGCATTGTCTATGGTCACAACGCCTATGTTCTTGATATATTCGCCCGTGCTGGCAATGACCGTTCCGTTCACCGTCATGCCCTGCGGCAGAACAGTATGGCTGTGGCCGTCAATAAACACGTCTATGCCATCGACCGCGCCGCATATGTCGGCGGAGGTAATCTCCGTGCTCTCGTCAAGACCTATGTGGCCGATGCATATAATGTAATCGCAGCCCTGCGCGTTGAGCTCGGCCACCTGAAGCGACGCCGTCTCTATAGGATCGAGAAAGTCAAGCCCGGCAACGTTGTCGGGATGCGTCTTGTAAACCGTCTCGGGAGAGGCAAGGCCGAATACGCCGAATTTGATTCCACCGCGCACGATTACGGTATTCGTACCGAGCAGCGGTTCGCTCGTCTCTTTATAAGTCACGTTCGCCGCGAGCACCGGGAAATCCATCTTGCCCGCAAGCTCCGCGAGCTTGTCCGAGCCGTAGTTGAAGTCATGGTTGCCCGCGGTCATCGCATCGTAGCCGACAAGGTTGAGTATGTCGACGATGGATTCGCCCTCGAACATCGTCGCTATGGGCATTCCGTGGAGCGTATCGCCGGCATCGAATACGAGCACGTTTGCACCGGCCGCCTCATATTGCTTCTTGAGTGCGGAAACAGCCGTAAATCCGTAATTCTCATCAACGCGCGAATGCGAATCGTTCGTATGGATTATAACGGTTTTGCCGCTCATATCCGCGCCGTCAGACGGAATCGTGACGGCAGATGAGACGGCGGCAAGCGAAAACGCCATTACGAACGCCAACGCTATGCTTAAAAATCTCTTCATAACTGTTCCTCCTTATGTTTCGGCAGAGGCGTACCCCGCCGTATGTTTTATTATACCACAGATATGCGCCGCGTTACAGCCCCTGTGTAATGGTCGGGTGGTCATAAGACAGTTTCATTCCCGGCAGTAGTGTCTGCCGGGAATGTTATTGCATATATTTAAAGCCACATGATAGAATGAAACAAAGCAATAAGTCGGAATGATAAGGTAGGTAAGGTCTAACATGCCAACAATTCAGTTAAGGGCGATGACGCGAGAACTATGTCACGAACTGTACAAGCATTGGACGAATGATGCG
>OIZL01000068.1_pt1 | contig 89835 bp, 81 predicted proteins | sample 1588541 | NCBI WGS metagenome assembly OIZL01 (sample SAMN03283285) | human gut metagenome | biome: human-associated habitat; material: feces | host: Homo sapiens | place: Peru | collected 2012 | reverse complement strand
AGGATATAAGTTTGCTCATGGTCATACCTCCAAGATGTTTTTTGAGGTGAATCAGGCGGTCAATTTCCGGGTGATTATTGGCGGGAATCATATCGAAATCTGCCGCAAATCATTCAAAACAAGTCGTTGCGAACGGTTAGTACGTATAGAATAGCTGGCTACAAAACGGCTACAAAATTCGTAAGGAACCTATGTACAGCCCGAAATACGTGGATTATTTGGACAAAATGCGTATCAAGAGTGCATTTTATAACCCTAAATCAAAGCCCAAGACTTGAGTGGGAATGATTGCATATCTTGAAAAAAGCCTTATTTTACTGGGCTTTTGCCGATTGTATATGCTTTTTGGCAACAAAATGGCAACATAATTTGAATTATTGTAAAAGTAAAGAGCTAACTGATTTTTATAGTCAGTTAGCTCTTTTTTGCTTTTTATTAAGCCATTACTTTTTCGAGGCAAGCACTTGTAATACCTTTTACTGCACTTTCAGTAATAAGACCAATACAACTTTTAACTAATTCTTGAGGCTTTTTACTTTTTAGGAACTCGTTACTTTTGTTTGTTGCAAAATAATATTCAATATTATTTTGTAATTCAATACGTATGTATCCGGCATCGGCTAAATCTTTAATATAAACCTGAAATTCGTCTTCATTTAATTTATAAAGTTTTGCACAAACGCCTTCTCTGTTAATACAAGCTTTAACTATACTTTTATAGATTGCATTTGTGGTTTTGGCTCTTGCTTTTGTATATGGTGGACGTGCAAGATCTGGAATAAAATATTCATTTGATTCTTCATTCCTATAAGCTCCTGGGATATATCCATCTTTTATCCATTTAATCACAGTACTTTCGTTTTTTAAATCAAATAAATTCATAAACTCTTTAATTGTCATTATAGTAGCTCCTTATTTATTGGAATTAAAAGCGTTAAACTTTGGATAGTTATATCTCCAGTTATCGTATTCTTCTTTTGTGATTTCTCCGTTTTTGAACTTTTTGGCTTGTTCCTGCCAAGCGGAAAACATATCGAACATTTTAAGATAGTTTGTTCCCATACCTTTATCAAGGCGTATGCAAAGCTCGTCATCAAGTTTATCAATACGGAAGCCATATAAATCTTCAAGAGTAAAAAGCGTGTGCATTAAACCGTTGTAATTGTCAATATCCGGCACAGTTAAAGCACTTGTAGAAACACCGAATACATTTGCAAGATTGTTTGTTAAATCAGCCTTAGGCGTTCTGCTGCCGGATTCATACTGTGCCATACGGATGTCAGCGGTTTTCTCCGGAAAGCCCACCTGCATACCAAGGTACTTCTGTGTCATACCTTTTAAATTTCTGAAAAATCTTATTCTTTCGCCGATAGCCATACAATAGCTCCTCTCACTTTACTGTTAAGTATCATAGCATAATAAGTTAAGCGATGTCAAGTGACATAAAACAAAAAAGTTTAATATTTTTGTGAAAACCGCTTGACATAACGGAATATGTTTAGTATAATCATTAAGCAAATAGCGTTAAGTATATTTGCAAACAACAGAATAACCGTCATATATCACGGTAATGGTGTATCCGCTCGGGCAAATCGGAATGCGGTCAGAAAGTTCTCCGACACTAAATAAATATGAAAATATAAAAATGAAAGGATGATGTTAATGTCTAACAAAATGTTTATGCGTGTTGAAGATGTGGCAGAAGAAATGGGCGTTTCAGTTTCATATGCTTACAAGCTCATACGCAAATTAAATAAAGAATTGCAGTCAACCGGGTGTATTACAATTCCCGGCAGAATTGACCGTAAATTCTTTCACGAAAAATTTTACTCAACCAAAACAATTGAAAGGAGCGATTAAAATGGGAGTATTTAAAAATGAAAAAAGCGGAACTTGGTATGTGCAGTTCCGCTATACCGACTGGCGCGGCGAGCGCCAGCAGAAATTGAAGCGCGGTTTTACGACCAAGAAAGAGGCGCAGGCATGGGAACGAGCATTCCTGACCGAAAAGAAAACCGATGTCACTATGCCATTTAAGACTTTTACGGAATTGTACGAAAAAGATGTTAGACCAAAGTTAAAGGAAAACACTTGGCTTACCAAAGAACATATTATTAAAACTAAAATATTGCCGTATTTTGAGCATAAGCGATTATGCGATATATCGGCAAAAGATGTTATCGATTGGCAAAATGAGATTAGAAAGCAAACAAATTCAAGCGGAGAGCCGCTTTCTCAGGGATATTTAAAGACGATAGAGAGATAATCTATTGGTAAGTGCCGTTATGAATATGTATCGTATTTATATTTTTTGCTTGACGAAGTACCCAAGATAAATTATTATAAAGTTATAAAAAAATATAACATGGAATAAAGAGGGTAGAAGAATGAGCAATGATTTGATGAGAAAGCAATCGAAAAATATTTTGAATGCAATAAATAATTTTGTTTCTAATACAGGTTTAAATGATGTAAAAACGACTTTTGATTCAAAGACTGGAATTGCCAGTGTTATTGGAAATAAGGATGGTTTCCAGTATACTACAACGTTGGCCAAACATATGAACGGCGTAGTGCAAACGACAACACAATTTGCTACCAATTTGGGTAAGGAAGCGTTAATATCACAAATTAAAGCTTTAAGAAAGCAAGGATATAAACAACAACAAATAGCGGATATGCTTAAAATTTCTCAAGCAACAGTAAGCAAATATTTGAGAAAATGATCTCGTAAAGAACAGGAAAGAGGATAAATTGGAGTGAAAAAACTTAAATTGAATGAAAATATGGGGGAAATTGTAAAGGCTCATGGATACGAACTTGATGCAGAAGAAAGATATGTTATCAATATCGAACGCGAATTAAGTGAGCAATCAGCAATCATGGCAGCAATACAAAGCGTTGGGCTATTAGCGTTAAACGATTACCATCAATGGTTAATACATAATGGATTTGATGCCAATATGCCTAATCCCACAAATAGCTTTGTTGATCAATTTTATGGAAAGAAAGCTTTGTGGAAAACAGATTTATCGCAAGGTATTGTTGTGAGAGCAGAAAATGAAGATGATTATTTTATCGTCATGGAATGTAGTAGATTAAATGAAGGATTTAAATACACTCAGATAATTTTGACGTTAGGTGGATGCTTGTAATTTAAAATTATTTTTGCAAGAGGGAGGAGATTTCAATGTACTCTGTTACTAAACGTATTAGTATGGTAAAACAGCCATATGGAGGATATCTAAATAAAAAGCAATTTGATATTACTACTATTGATGACGGAAAGACATTGAATGAAGCAGAGAATATTCATGCTTCGTTAATTGGTCTTGCGGTTGACTATTTGACCCGTTTTATGATGGGAACATCCGTAGAAGAAGCTTTTAAAATTTCGTTACAGGGAGCATTGTGTCTTGATTTATTTTTAAATAATGCAAGTGGCAAAAAAGGGTTGGCATTAGGAAATGCTAAGAAGTTATTAAAAGGCATAAAAGGTCTTGATAATGAGTCTGTCAGTAATGCATGTAAATTAGTTGGTTACGATGTTTGTTTCAGAGCGGGTGTAATTGGGTACAAACCAGTAGAAGAAATTAAGCCTGATAGTGATACTATTGAGAATATTGTGATTATGGTTAAACGAAGTCTGGCATTTTGGAAAGAATATGGTCTTATTACAAAAGATGGTTTTACTTTTGAGGGTGGTTATACGGATATAGTATCATCAGGAGATGGAGATTATTTAACTGAGGATATGTTGTGGGATTTTAAGGTGTCAAAAGAGGAACCAAGAAGTAGCTATACATTGCAGTTGTTAATGTACTATATTATGGGATGTCATTCAATACATCCAGAATTTCAGAAAATTGAAAAACTCGGAATATTTAATCCGAGAAAAAACAAAGTTTATATAGCCGAGATATCTTCAATTAACCCTGAAGTAATTGAAAAAGTATCTCAGGATATTATCGGATACAAATAAAGAGTTGGGTTTATTGCTAAAAAGGAAAATGAAAATTATATGAAAAACATGAAAATAGAAGCCAATGGAACAGAAATCAGAGTGATGGGCGATGTTGTTAATGAAGAAGCTTACATTTCGCTCACTGATATTGCAAAATATAAAAATCCAGATAATGCCTTTATCGTAGTGGCAAACTGGATGCGTAATCATTCTACGATTTCATTTTTGGGCTTGTGGGAGCAAATTCACAATCCGAATTTTAAACCTATCGAATTCGATAGGTTTAAAGCAGAATCTGGTGATAATGCTTTTACGTTGACACCGCAGCAGTGGATCAAAGCAACGGATGCAATCGGTATCGTATCAAAATCGGGACGGTATGGCGGCACTTATGCCCATACAGATATAGCTTTCGAGTTTGCTTCATGGATTTCACCGGAATTTAAGCTTTATATTATCAAAGATTATCAGCGATTAAAGAAAGATGAAGCAGATCGGTTAGCGATTGGATGGGATGTAAAGAGAGAACTTTCAAAAATAAACTATCGTATCCACACAGATGCAGTAAAAGAATTTTTGATAACGCCCACATTATCTCCGCAGGAAATGGCTTATACATATGCTTCAGAAGCAGATATTTTAAATATGGCTTTGTTTGGAAAAACGGCAGCACAATGGAGAAGTGAAAAAGGAATAAAGGGGAAAACTCCTAATATCAGAGATTTTGCTTCAGCAGAAGAATTGGTTGTGCTTATCAATCTGGAAGATACAAATGCAGATTTGATAAGACAGGAAGTGCCTAAAATTGAAAGGCTGAAAATATTAAGAGAAAAAGCGTACAGGCAATTAGAGCTTTTGAGAAAGAACCAGGATACGATTGCGGCATTAAAGAAAAATCTTATTGAAGATACAGAAACAAATGGTTGATTTCCTAAGCAAAACCGTTTATAATCTGAATCGGAACATATTGCTATTATCCACCGTTACGGAGCGAGTGTTATCAACACCGATAACAAACTGATAACATTAGCCCATATAGGCAGGACAATATGGATAGATCAAATAATCGAAAGAAAAGTGAACACGGCAACAAATAATCTCTAAACAAAATTGATTAGTAATTGCCGAGTGGGAATGATGGCGGAAGGCTGAAAAGCCTTGAAACACAAGGCTTTTGCGGATTTCGATGCTATCAAAATCGCCTTTTGACGCGAATTTGACGCAACTTATTTCCAGCGAAAACAAGAAATGCTCTGACGAACCCAATCGTCAGAGCATTTCCTTTATTCTTTATCATCCTCGGTGTCTGGGTAATGAATCGGATTGTTGCGGCAGTCCAAACCGAAGTTGCTGGATTGTAAAATTTGAGCACACGAAGGGTATATGTGTGTTTGGATTTATTATAACACGAAAAAAAGAATTGTTGCAAAAAATTCACGCACAAAATTTTGAAAGCTGTGCGTGAAATTAAAAAATGCTGTTGCAGCAAGAAAAAATACGCGTTATAATACCAATGTATCGCTTCCATATTATTTACGGTGAATACGAGTATGACTTATTTTCAGACGAGGTGTTGATTATGAAAATTGATCACATTGCATTGTGCGTAAACGATCTGGAAGCGACCAGAGATTTTTTCGTCAGGTATTTCGGCGCGAAGCCGAACGACGGATATCACAACGCGAAAACGGGCTTCCGGTCGTATTTTCTTTCGTTTGACGGCGGTGCGCGTCTTGAGCTTACAAGCAAGCCCGGGACGGAGGATGCGCCGAAAGCCCTCCCACGCACCGGCTATGCGCATATCGCTTTCAGCGTCGGGAGCAGAGAAAAGGTCGATGCGCTGAGCGCACGTCTTAAAGAAGACGGCTATGCGCTTGTCAGCGGGCCGAGGACGACGGGCGACGGCTACTATGAAAGCTGCATCTCCGCGCTCGAGGACAATCTCATTGAGATCACCGTCTGATCTTTGCACCGCCCCTTGCCGGTACCGCTCCATTATATGACAGCAAAAGCTGGGTACGGCTGCCCTCTCCCGGGTCGGCTGTACCCAACTTTTTTGACTGCGCTTTCCGCCGGGTATTTTGAATGGGTTCAAAATACTGCTGCCGAACGCCCTGATATGCCAAGGCGTTCGACGGCTTAGCATGGGTCAGTATATTTCCCGCATTCCGCCGCCTTCGGGTCGGTCTTTGCCTCTCTGAGCCACTCATCCGCCGACGGGGCGGTCTTTTTTTCGGGCTTATCCGCCTCCGCGCAGTTTGCCGATCCCTCCGTGATGACCGCGCACGAATATTTCATTTATCCCCGCTCCTTTCAAAATCACCGTGTACGCCGCCCGTCTTTCTGAGCAGGCGTATGTCCGTAATGACCATATCCTTCTGTACCGCCTTGCACATATCGTATACCGTCAGCGCGGCGGTCGAGACCGCCGTGAGCGCCTCCATTTCAACGCCCGTTCTCCCGTCGCAGGAGACGCTTGCCTCTATCTCCACGCTTCTGCGCTCCTCGTCAAGATGCAGCTCAAGGTTTATCCCGCCGATGAGTATCGGATGGCACATGGGGATGATATCCGGTGTGCGCTTTGCGCCCATGACGCCCGCGATCTGCGCGACGGTGAGCACATCGCCCTTTTTCATTCCGCCCGAACGTATCAGCTCAAATGTGCGCTCATTGACAAGCACACGCGCCGCCGCCGCGGCTGTGCGCACGGAAACGGGCTTTTCGCCCACGTCCACCATTTTTGCCCTGCCCTGCTCATTGAAATGCGTAAAATCGTCCACCGTTATCCCCCTATCTCGTTCATGTTGCGTCTCGCGCCGCTCCGGTTTGAAGCGTCAAGGACGCCGTGCCACTGCGGCTTGGCGCGTATCGCTCTTTCAAACTGCGTCCTCATCCCCTCATAGCCGAGTCCTTTTACGGAGTACTCGGCGTCGGAGTGAAGGCACGGCTTTATTTTCCCGTCCGCCGTCAGGCGTATCCTGCTGCACGACGCGCAGAAATGCGCGCTCACCGGGCTTATAAGCCCGACGTTTCCCATGCCATCCGGCAGGCGGTACAGCTTTGCCACGCCGCCGTCCGCCTGTGCCGGTATAAGCTCCGGCAGCTTTTCCGTCACGGCGCTGCACGGGATATACGCAGCCGGACCGAAGTCGCCGCTGTCGTACATCGGCATAAGCTCGATAAAGCGCACGTCCAGCGGGTATTTTTCGGTAAGCCGCGCAAGGGCGGGTATCTCGTCGTCGTTGAAGCCGCCTATAAGCACCGCGTTAAGCTTTATTTTCTCAAACCCCGCTTCAAGCGCCGCGTCTATCCCGCGCAGAACCCCGTCCAGCTCGCCGCGGCGGGTTATATAGCGGTATTTCTCGGCGCTGAGCGTGTCAAGGCTGATGTTGAGCCGCTTCACTCCCGCGCTTCTGAGCGGCTTTGCAAGGCGTGGGAGATCGACGCCGTTGGTCGTGATGGCAACGTCGCGTATCCCGTCAACAGCCGCCGCTTTTTCGCAGATATAGACGATGTTCTTCTTCACAAGCGGCTCGCCGCCCGTTATGCGCAGCTTTTTTATCCCGAGGCTTGCCGCCGCGCCGACTGCCGTTATCATTTCCTCCTCGGTCAGCATCTGCTCATGCTCTCTTTTGCACACCCCGTCCTCCGGCATACAGTAGCGGCAGCGGAGATTGCACAGCTCCGTCACCGACATGCGCAGGTACGTTATCTCGCGGGCGAAGGTATCTTTCATTGTCTTGTCTCTCTTTCAGGCTTCAAGTATGATAAGGTCTTGACAAATCCGACTTTCAAAAATATAATAGTCGCAGTTTACAAAAAATTCAATATTAAATTAAAACGAGGTGCGGGTATGAAGCTTATAGAAACGCAGGATGCGGCGGGTCATGTGCTCTGTCACGATCTCACGCAGATCATAAAGGGCGAATATAAGGACGCACGGTTCCGCAAGGGTCATATCGTGACGGAGGAGGATATTCCCGTCCTGCTCTCAATGGGCAAGGAGCACCTGTATATATATGAGATGACGCCCGGCATGGTTCATGAAAACGACGCGGCGGAGCGGCTTTATGCCCTGTGCGCGAACAAGAACCTGCTGCGCAGCGAGGTCAAGGAGGGCAAGATAGAGCTTACGGCCGCCTGCGACGGGCTTTTCACCGTGAAAAGCGGCAGACTTCTTGCCGTCAATTCCCAGGAGGATATAATGATCGCAACGCGCAAGGGCGGCACTGCCGTGCGCAGGGGCGACAAGCTTGCCGGGATGCGGGTCATCCCGCTCATCATTGAGGATGAGAAGCTCCGTCAGGCGGAGAAAGCCGCCGGGGACGAGCCTCTCATGGCGCTGCACCCTTTTATAAAGAAGACCGCCTGCATCGTGACCACCGGCAGCGAGGTCAAAAAGGGCGTCATAAACGACACTTTCACGCCCGCGGTCATTGAAAAGCTCAAAGCCTACGGGATAGAGACGATCGCAACGATCCGCTCCGGCGACGGCGTGGAGAACGTCAGGGACGCGATCCTTGAAATGCGCGGCAAAAAGCCCGATCTCATATTCTGCACCGGCGGGATGAGCGTCGATCCGGACGACAACACCCCCGGCGGGATACGCGCAAGCGGCGCGAGGATAGTCACCTACGGCGCGCCGGTTTTGCCCGGGGCAATGTTCCTCGTCGCTTATTTTGACGACGGCACGGCGATATGCGGTCTGCCCGGCTGCGTGATGTATGCGGGCGCGACGGTGTTCGACCTGCTTCTGCCGCGCCTTGCCGCAGGCGTGCCTGTAACAAGGGGGGACGTCGTCGCCCTCGGCGAGGGCGGGCTGTGTCTCGGCTGCAAGCCGTGCCGCTATCCCCTCTGCCCCTTCGGCAGATAAGGCTTTATTACGCCGTTCAATCCCACACCGCAAAGCGGGAGTACGCATTACAGATAATATCATATTGAAAGGAAAAGTACAATGAAAAAGCTGCTCTCGCTCATTCTTGCGCTTGCCATGCTTCTCTGCTTCTCCGTTTACGCCTCAGCCGCCGGAGCGGAGGATGTTGAGCTTGTGGTTTTCGCCGCCGCTTCCATGACCGAAACGCTGACCGAGATCGCCGGAATGTACAAGGAGGTTTCCCCCAACGTCACGCTGACCTTCAATTTCGACTCCTCCGGAACGCTCAAGACCCAGATACAGGAAGGCGCGGTGTGCGACCTGTTCATCTCCGCGGCACCCAAGCAGATGAACGCGCTTGACGGCTCTCTCATAGGCGACACGGACAAGAACCCGGACGGTCTTGACATGATCGTCTCCGACAGCCGCATCAACCTGCTGCAAAACAAGGTCACGCTTGCGGTCCCCGACGGCAATCCCAAGGATATCGAGAGCTTCGATCAGCTTGCGGAGCTTCTCAGGAGCGGCAGCGTGATGCTCGCCATAGGCAACAGCGATGTTCCCGTCGGGCAGTACACTCAGAAGATCTTCGCGTATTATGATATCAACGAGGCGGATATCGCCTCCTGCCTGACCTACGGCTCAAACGTCAAGGAAGTCGCCACCGCCGTCTCCGAGAGCGTCGTTGACTGCGGCATCATATACGCGACCGATGCATACTCCGCAAAGCTCACCGTAGTTGACAGCGCCGAAAAGGATATGTGCGGTCAGGTCATCTACCCCGCTGCCGTGCTTTCCGCTTCCGGGCATCAGGAAGCCGCCGCGGATTTCCTCGCCTATCTCCGGAGCGATGATGCCGTCGCCGTATTCGAGGCTGTAGGCTTCTCTCCGGCGTTCTGACAGACATTTTTCTTTACGATTCCTTTGAGGGGCAGGGTACTTCTCTGTCCCTCGGCTTATTATACGAGGTGTCATTATGGATTGGTATCCGCTATGGAACTCCCTGCGTATCGCCGCCATCTCCGCCGCCGCTGTCTTCTTTCTGGGCATTTTCGCGGCGTACTATATCGCTAAGCTGCCTAAGCTTCTCAAGGGCGCGCTGGACGTGATACTGACTCTGCCGCTTGTCCTGCCGCCGACGGTCGTGGGGTATCTGCTCCTGCGCCTTCTCGGACCCAAACGCGTGATAGGCGCGTGGGTGCTGAGCACCTTCGGGATACGGCTGGTCATGACATGGTGGTCGGCGGTTTTCGCGGTCATCGTCGTGGTGTTCCCGCTGATGTACCGCACGGTGCGCGGCGCTTTCGAAGCCTTTGACGAGACGCTTGCCTACTCCGGGCAGACGCTCGGGCTTTCCAACACATATATTTTCTGGCGCATACGTATGCCCTGCTGCCGCTCAGGCGTTATCGCGGGGGCTGTGCTGTCGTTTGCACGCGCCCTCGGCGAATACGGGGCGACGTCCATGATCGCCGGGTACACGCCCGGAAAAACGGCGACCATCTCGACCACGGTCTATCAGATGTGGCGCACCGACAACGACGCTCTTGCGCTGAAATGGGTCATGGTCAACATCGCCATCTCCGCCGTGATCATGCTTGCGGTCAATCTTCTGGAGAAAAAGGAGTTTCTTGTCCCGTCGGGAAGGGGGAGGAAAAATCCGTCATGAGTCTGCTTGTCGATATAGAAAAAAATCTCGGTCAGTTCTCGCTGCGCGTGCGGTTTGAGGCCGGAAACACAACGACGGCGCTTCTGGGCGCTTCCGGCTGCGGCAAGAGCGTGACGCTCAAGTGCATTGCGGGGATAATGACGCCCGACAGAGGCAGGATCGTCCTCGGCGGGAGGACGCTCTTCGACCGCGATAAGCATATAAACCTCACGCCGCAGGAGCGCCGCGTGGGCTATCTTTTCCAGCAGTACGCGCTTTTCCCGAACATGACCGTCGAGCAGAACATACAGTGCGGCATACGCGCAGGCAGCCGCGCTGAAAAGCGGCGGCTGTGCGCGCAGGCGGTAAAGCGCTTCCGCCTTGAGGGGCTTGAAAGGAAATACCCCGTACAGCTGTCCGGCGGTCAGCAGCAGCGCACGGCGCTTGCGCGCATCCTGCTGTCGGAGCCGGAATGCATCCTGCTTGACGAGCCTTTTTCCGCGCTTGACAGCTTTCTCAAGTGGAATCTGGAGCTTGAGCTGTCGGACATTCTCTCAGGCTTTAACGGGCCTGTTCTCTGGGTGTCGCACGACCGCGGCGAATGCCGCCGCAACTGTGAAAACGTCTGCGTTATGGAAGAGGGGCTTGTAAAAAACGTCACGACGATGGCGCTGCTCTCCGAAAGTCCCGCGTCCGCCGCCGAGGCGCAGCTGATGGGCTATAAGAACATCCTTCGCGCCGAACGCACAGAGCGCGGCGTTCGCTTCCCCGATTGGGGACTTGAAATACCGGCGGAGATCCCCGGCGGCTTTGAAAACGCTGTCATTCCCGACGCCGCGGTAAGCGCGGGCGGGAAGCTGCCGTTTCATGCCGTGCGCACGATAACGGATCTCGGCGGGGATATCCTTCTCATAAGGCCCGAGGGCGCGCCGCCCGATTCCCCCGTTATGAGCATCCGCCGTCCGCAGGGTGAGGGCAGCGGCGCGGTATTTATCGACCTCCTGCCCGAAAAAATGCTGTTCATATGATGCAAAAAGACCGCTTATCACCCTGAGATAAGCGGTCAGCTTTTTATATCTACTGCGCGGTTTTAACTGTCGGCGTAGACTTCGCGGAAGCGTTCCTGCTCCACGCAGTCCGAAAGGCCGGTGATAAAGTCCTTGACGTCCTCCGCCGAGGCAAGGGCGGTATGCAGCGCTGTCTTGCCGCCGTTTTTGCACAGCGACACATGAACCGCCGTTCCGCGCCCGACGCGGCTTTCAAGCAGCATCGTGCCGCCGTGCAGGCGCGCTATGCCCATGGCCGCCGAAAGGCCGATGCCCGCGCCGCGGCTCATGTCACTCAGCTCCATCGGGCCGCAGTAGCGCTCAAATACGTTATAGAGCAGCTCCATTTCAATGCCGCAGCCGTCGTCATCGACGGCGAGCACCACCGTCTCCTTGCTGTCGATCAGGCGCACGTGTATCCTGGCGCATTTGCCGTGGAGCACGGCATTGGAGATCAGGTTTGAAAGCAGGTTCTTCATAAGCGCGGGATCGACCTTTGCCTGAAGCCCCGCGGGCGCTTCATAGTCGATCTTCACGTTCGGAATGAGCGCGGAAACGATATCCGTATACTCTGCGAACAGACCGCTTATGTCAACAGGCTCCGGCGTGAAGTTCACCGTGCCGTTCTGGATACCGCGCACGACCGTGATGTTTGCCATGATCCTTGAGGCCGAGGAGATGCTTTTGTTCAGCGAGTCCGCCATATCCAGCATATCCGTGTTTCCGGTCTTCTCGCCCTGCGCCCTGAACCGAGACGCCGACATGGACATAATCATCAGCGATTCGCGCAGCGCATAAAGGAACGCGTCGTTGATCGCCACATTGTCAAGGCTCACTTCCTTGATAACAAATATCTGCTCCCTGTTTCTTTTTGTTGCGCGTATGATGCAGTTTTTGCCGTTAACGCCGGTGTTTGCGGTGAAATCATCCGCCTGCATACCGGATATCTCCGTACCGAGCAGCGTGGAGACGCGTTTGCCGATGCATTTTCCGCCCAGGATCGCCACGGCGGGAGAATTAGCAAAAACGATTTTTTCGCCGCGCGCAATCAGCACTGCCTCGCCTATAACGGACAGCACATCCAGATCAAATTCACTCATAGTAACTCCCCCAAAAAATTATTTTTACTCTCTTGCCCCGGACTTCGGGACAGTGTACCCATGCATATGATATGGTGCAGCGGCGAATAAATTCCTCAAATGCAATCCTATCAATCGCGTGTTTGTCTGCATTTTAGCACACATCGACAAATTACACAATACGCCGATATAAAGTTGCTTGGAATTGACATAAATTTTGGCACATTTTTAAACAAAAAAATGTGGATAAATATTGCATTTTTGCAACATTATGTGTTAAAATCAATGTGTTGAGCAAAGGACAAATTCCCCCTTGGGTTTTTGTATATATATTTTCAGCAAATCTTAATTTGGAGGATTTTCTAATGATTAAAGTTGGTATCAATGGTTTCGGCCGCATCGGCTCTCTCGCCTTCCGCGCTGCTATCAAGTCTGACGATATCGAGGTCGTCGCTATCAACGCTCCCGGCCATCCTGCTTCCCACATTGCATACTGCGTAAAGTATGATACCGTTCACGGCCGTTTCGACGGTGAAGTCGTCGGCAACGACGAAGACAGCACCGTGACCGTCAACGGCAAGGTCGTCAAGGTTCTGTCCGACAAGACCTACCGTGACGCTACCCTCATTCCCTGGGGCGAGCTGGGTGTAGAGTATGTTCTCGAGTGCACCGGCGTTTACCTCACCAAGGAAAAGGCACAGGCTCATATCGACGCAGGCGCAAAGGTCGTCGTCATGTCCGGCCCTGCAAAGGATGACACCCCCATGTTCGTATGCGGTGTCAACCTCGACAAGTACACCAAGGATATGCAGTTTGTCTCCAACGCATCCTGCACCACCAACTGCCTTGCTCCTATCGCAAAGGTCCTCAACGACAACTTCGGCATCATCGAAGGCCTCATGACCACCGTTCATGCCTCCACCGCTACCCAGGCCATCGTTGACGGCTTCCCCAAGAAGAAGGATCTGCGCGGCGCAAGATCCGTTTACAACAACATCATCCCCGCTTCCACCGGCGCTGCAAAGGCTGTCGGCAAGGTCATCCCCGAGCTCAACGGCAAGCTCACCGGTATGTCCATGCGCGTTCCCACTCCCGACGTCTCCGTCGTTGACCTGACCGCACGTCTTGACAAGCCCGCCACCATGGACGAGATCAAGGCCGCTATGAAGGCAGCTTCCGAAGGCGCTATGAAGGGCGTTCTCGAGTACGTTGACGACGAGGTCGTTTCCTCCGACTTCCGCACCGACGCACACACCTCCATCTTCGACGCACAGGCCGGTATCTCCCTCAACGAACACTTTGTAAAGGTCGTTGCATGGTACGACAATGAGTGGGGCTTCTCCAACAAGATGCTTGACCTCACCCGCCACATCGACTCCGTCCGCAAGGCGTAATTTTAACCCCAAAACATCTAAAACCGCTCCGAAAGGAGCGGTTTTTCTTATGTTTAATGCGTTTTGACCACGTTTTTCTATTGCAGCGCCGGCGTCCTGTCAGAGAAAAATATGTCAGTATTTGTTCCAAGATGTTCTCAAACCTTTTGGAGATGTTCGCCCTTGTTTTGGATCGTTTTGCTTTTGTTCTCCGATCGTTTGATGCTGTAACTTTTTCCTTGACTTTGTGCCGTGCAGGCTTTCACTCGCTTACATTGAAGGCGGCGTATCTGTCCATGAGTTTCTTTTCCCACGAGAAGCCCGTGCAGTTTTGCACGGTGAACTGCGGATCGGGGCAATTGCTCACCGCGCAGCCGAGGAAGATGACGTCCTGCGAGTCGCTGAGCATCGCCGCGCCGAGCGTACAGTCGTGGATGAGCGTGTTCTGGACATGGAGGCCGCTTACGTTGTGCGTCTCTATGCCGAGTATGCCGCAGCCGTACAGGTCGCAGCTTTCGATAATGATATCCTTGCTGCCGTCAAGGTACACCACGCCGCCGGCGCACTGCCCCTGCTCCTTTGTGTGGCCAAGCTTCGTCCCCTCAAGGGAGATGCCGGAGCAGTCATAGAAGCTCAGCACGTTTGCATAGCGCGGCTCTGTGACGATCTCACCGCCGACGATATGCAGGTTTTTCATCTTGCCGATGCAAAGCTCAAAGCCGTCGTACACGTTCCGCCACGCCCAGCCCTCTCCGGCAAATTCGGGTCTGTCAAAGCGTTCGGACGCGCCGCCGCCTATGCCGGCGGCGTCCATGAGATTTATCTGCGGCACATCTATGTAGATAACGGTATCGGAGGCAAGCGCGGCGATAAACTCATCCGCAGTGCTGACATGCACCTCGCTTGCGCCCGCTCTGTCGATTTCGGCATACTCCGCCTCAACGGCTCCGACCCCGGCGGAGGAGAGCTGATCGGCATACTTCCCGGAAAGCTCCTGTTCGCTCATGCTCTTGCCGTCAAAGCTGAAAGCGGAAACGCCGTTGTCATAATCGTACCATTTGTCAACGCTGTTGGACGTGAAGACAAGACCGTTGATATTGGTAAGACCCGTGCCGATGAATACTGAGGCGAAATGGTTGTCATGCACGTTCAGCGCGTCAAAAACGGCGTCCTTTGCTTCCCACGCCTGAACGAGACCGCGGGCGTTGCTGTTGTATACCTCGCAGTCCCTGACGTTCGCGCCCTCCACGCCGCTGAAGGCGAAAATGGAAGCGGCAAGATAGTACGACTCGTTTTTCCCGCAGTCGTAAACGCGGCAATTGCCGACGCTGATATTTTTGCTCTGTGAAAAATCGACCCCGCCGGCGGAGCAGTGGTGTATGTCGGTATTTGTGACGCTGACGGCTTCGCAGTCATAGCCGTTCACGCCGATGGTGCCGCAGCCGTAGAGGGAGCAGGCGTCTATCGAAAAGTTTTTGCATCCGTTAAGGAAGATCACCCCGCCTTCGCAGGCCTCGGCAGCCTCGGTATGGCCGACGGTAAGCCCGCTCAGCTCAACGCCGCTGCAAGAGGAAAAGCTCATGACGTTCGCCATTCTGGGGACGGTGACGATCTCCGCGCCCTCGCCGCTTATCCGGAGGCTTTCAACACCGGTTATATCAAGCTCATACTGACCCTCTATGCCGTAGTCGTTCCAGCGGTAGTATTTGCTTGCGGCGGAGTCGCCATAGGTTTTGGCCTCGGTAAGATTATAGGTTCCGGGTGCAAGGCGTATCTCCGCGCCGGGCGCTATCGCCGCAAGCAGCGCGTCTACATCGGAGATCTCCGCCGCCTTTGCGCTCTCCGTTCCGGCGGAGGGGCCCAGCGCCGCACCGCAGCCGACAAGTATCAGCGCCGCCAGAACCGCCGCAATTATTGCAAATTTGCCTTTCTTTCTGTACTTCATTATCTGTATAAGCCTTTCTTTAAGATTTTCCTTTTCGCCCGTCATGCCCGTCGCCATCGCATTGGGAAGCTTCGGAACGTCCTGCGCCACGCTTATGAGCGTTTCGCCGTATTCCTGCTTTTCCGCACGTCCCATCTCGCGGATGACCGTCTCGTCGCAGCTCAGCTCGCACAGCGCGTCCAGCTCCCGCCGGAAAAGATACACCAGCGGGTTGAACCAGTGCGCCGCAAAGACGGCAAGCGTCAGCCACTTGCGCGCTATGTCGCGGCGGCGGAAATGCGTAAGCTCATGGGCGAATATATTTCTCAGCATCGCCTCGTCGTATTCCGTATCCGGCAGCACCAGCACGGGCGAGAAAACGCCGATCGTTATGGGCGTATGGACATAGGCGCTCTTTGCAAGGCGCGGACGCCGCCGTCCGGACGCTGCGGAATATACGGCGCGCTCATACGCCGGAGCGCGCATGAGCGAGGCGCGCAGGGAGCGTGAAAACCGGAAGTAGGACACGGCCGGAACCGCAAATGCGGCCGCACCGCCGCACAGCCATACCGCCGTCAGAATGTCGGCGGTATCCGCGCTTTTTGCAATGCTCTTCCTTTCGGTGCGCTCCTCCGCGGCGGGCGCGGGCGCGTCCTGTGCGGGAGAGGCGTTATATACGCCCGGCGCGGCGTACTGCTGCGTGACCTCGGCATTATGCACGCTCACGCTCACGCGCTCCGGCGCGGACGCCCTGACGGGCATAAGCCCATGCACCGGAAGGATAAAGCGCAGCAGCACAAGCAGCCATGCATAGTAAAAGAACCTGCTTGACAGCTTTCCCCCTGCGACCCTGCGCAATATCATCAGAAAAACGCCCAGCAGCGCGCCGCCGGCGGACAGTGACAGAAGCATTTTTACAAACGTCATTTTTTATCTGTTTCATCCGTTCCGCCGGATTACTCCTCCACCCTGAACATTTTACGAAGCTCGTCGATGTCGTCCTTTGTAAGCTCCTCGGCGTTCACCAGCGCCGCCGCAAGGTCGCGCGCTCTGCCGTGATAAAGGCGCTTGAGCAGCTTCTCCGTCGCCCAGCTGTTGTACTCCTCCTCGGAGACGAGGGGCGAATAGTAAAAAACGCCGCGCTTTTCCTGCAAAACGGCGCGCTTTGAGACAAGGCGCTGCAAAAGCGTCTTTATTGTCGTCGCTTCCCAGCCCACGGATTTCTGAAGGCTTTTTCTGATCTCGCTCAGCGGCAGCGCCCCGGCGCTGTGCCAGAGCAGCTGCATTATCTCAAGCTCCGATTCGCTTATTTTTTCGTTTATCTCATTCACCGGCATCGACTCCTTTATACGGGGCGCACCGCGCAATGCGCCCGCCGTGTCCGGCGGCGCTTCCGGGATATGCATACCCGTGCCGCGCAGACTACACGTGTAATCTGGTATGATGATAACACGCAAGACTACATTTGTCAACCACAATTTGGAAAATCGGAAGGATGGCTTGTTTAAAAAGCGCCCCCGGAGGATTCCGGAGGCGCTGCGCGGGGAAAATGAAAGGAAAAGAGAGGAATATAGGATGAAAAAGTGTGTTGTCGGTGTATTTTTATGGAAATGCTGCGCCGGGTGATATATAATCAAAGGCGCGAGGCGTAGAGTATGCCGCTGAGCGTGTCCGCGCCGGAGCTGTGGCCGATGGCCGCAAAGCTCCTGCTGCTGTGCTCAAGATCGACATTTTCCTGAAGCTCTATGACCGGCTGGCTGAAAAGTCCCTCGCAGGCGCATTTCAGAAACGCGGCGCTTATGTCGTTGGTCTGGCAGAGCTTCTGCATTATTTTTCTTTTCAGCGCTGCTGACAGCGTCCCGGCGCGGCCGCCGTACAGGCGTCCCGCCGCAAGCACGCCGCAGAGAAAATCGTCGCCGGAGGGGGTAAGTCCCTCGCCAAGCCCGATAAGCCCGCAGAGCAGCTCCGCCGCTCTTTCGTCGTCCCCGCGGTGCAGGGCCTCGTCGGAATCTCCAAGCAGCTGCGCCGCTTCGCGTGCGGCCATGCGCTCTCTCCACAGCGTCCCGCCGGGGAGCATCAAATCGGCAAAGCCGCCCGTGGGCATAAGCGCCGACAGGCACTTTTCTATATATCCGCTGTCCGCCGCGCTGCCGCTGTCAAGGCGGGCGTTCCACACCCCGCAGCGCGTCATGTCCAGCATATGCCCGCCTATCTCCGCACTGCCGTTGAGGACGTTTATCTCCGTACCGCGCTGAAAACGCAGCGCGGCAAGCCGTTCCTCGCCGAGATCCGACACAAGGCTCAGCGGCGAGGCGGCAGTGCCGGCGGACTGTATCGACAGCAGCTGTGCGCCGCACATTATATTGACCGTTTTTTTGTAAACGGAATGGATGTAGCCCCCGTGAGAGGAATACAGCGTCTCTCTCGCAAAGGAGGAGCAGCCGGTTATCACTATCATTTGCGTTTCCCCCAATTGTTTTCAGGCTTATTCTACCCCAAATAAACGCATCTGAAAGGATGCCGGGTGCCAAAAAATATGAGCGTCCTATACAACAAAGTAAACAAATCGTCCGCACAGCGCCGCGCCCGCTTTGCGCAGGCGCGGACAGGCGTTTTTTGCACCCGGGAGAGCAGACCGCGGCCGCGGAGGGCTTAATTGTGCAGTTTGCCTAATGCGGCGTGCTTATTTCGTGCAGATAAACGATGTGTTTTTCCGCCTGTTTGTGGAAAAATATACAGTGCAAAACCAAGGCGGTCGGCTCTTATCCGGCGTAAGAGCAGGTCAGCCCGATCAGGAGGAGTGAACGAATTGGTTCTATATAACGACATCAGAAAAAACACCTACTACGATTCCATAACGCTGATGCTGTTCTCCGGCGAACTGAGCGCCTGCGAGGGCGTGAAAAACGCATCCGTTATGATGGGAACCGAGCATAATAAGTCCATAATGACAAAGGCCGGTCTTCTTTCCGGCGAGGCAGTCGCCGCGGCAGGCGCGAACGACATGCTCATCGGCATACTCACCGAAACGCAGGAGCAGTCCGACAAAGCCGTCGCGGCGCTTGAAGCGCTCATGAACAAATCCGCAGACGGCGCGGCTGCCGTCGCGGAGGACGGCGGCGCGCTCATAAGGGTCAGATCGGCTGCGGAGGCAATGAGCAAGCTTGGCGGCGCCAACCTTGCGATAGTGTCCGTTCCGGGCAAGTACGCCGCGGAGGAAGCCATGAAGGCCATGCACAAGGGACTTCATGTCCTGCTTTTCAGCGATAATGTCACTATTGAGGACGAAATAAGGCTCAAGGAATACGCCGTTGAGCATGAGCTTCTCATGATGGGTCCCGACTGCGGCACTGCATGGGTCAACGGCGTTGCGCTCGGCTTCGCCAACGAGGTAAGGCGCGGCGGCATCGGTCTTGCGGCCGCATCCGGCACGGGTCTTCAGGAGGTCTGCTGCATTATCGACCGTCTCGGCGGCGGCGTTTCTCAGGGTCTCGGCACGGGCGGACGCGACGTCAAGGAGCAGGTCGGCGGCAGAATGATGCTCATGGAGCTGAAAGCGCTTGAGGCCGACCCGATGACCAGGGTCATCGGCATCGTCGGAAAGCCGCCCGCCTCCGCCGTTCTCAAGGAAATAATAAAGCTCTGCTCCACGTTCACAAAGCCCGTCGTGGCGTGCTTCCTCGGCGGGGACAGAAGCCTGCTCAAAGGCTCCTGCCTGCACTTTGCGGATACTCTCGAGGACGCCGCGGCGCAGCTGGTGCAGCTCAGCCGCGGCAGTGATTTTACCGCCGCGCCCGCGCCGGACTACAAGGCGATCGCCGCGGCGGAGAGCGCGAAGTACGCGCCCTGCCAGAAATACGTCCGCGGTCTCTACTCCGGCGGAAGTCTCTGCTACGAGGGCATACTTCTTGCCGAAAAGGTAGTGGGACGCGTATACTCCAACATCTGCACCGGCGATTATCTGCTGAAAAACGTCGAGCAGTCCGAAGGTCACTGCTATATCGACATGGGCGAGGACTATTTCACCGACGGTATGCCCCACCCCATGATAGACACGCGTCTGCGCGTACAGCGCCTCAAAAAGGAAGCGCAGGATGAGTCCGTCGCGGCGATAGTGCTTGACTGCGTTATCGGCTACGGCTCGAACGCCGATCCTGCCGGTGCGCTTGCCGCCGCCGTAAAGGAAGCGCGGGAACTTGCAAACGGCAGACACATCACCTTTATCGCGTCTATCTGCGGCACGGACGGCGATTTCCAGAACCGCGCCGAACAGCAGCGCAGGCTTGAGGATGCGGGCGTCATCGTACTGGGCAGCAATGCGCAGGCCGGTATGCTTGCCGCCGAGATAATGAAAACGCTCTGAAGGAGGAATTTGTCAGATGAACGGAATCAACGCTCTTTTTTCGCAGGAGCTTGTCTGCGTCAACATCGGCGTGGAGATATTCTATGACGCCGTCCTGCAGCAGGACAAGCGCTGCGCCCAGGTCGAGTGGAAGCCGCCCGCAGGCGGTGACCTTGAGCTTATAAAGATACTCAACTGGATCGAAGGCTGAACAGGAAAGGACGGAAAATTTAATGAGAGATATAGTCAGGCACGCCAACGACAAGGCGCTTGCCAAGCTGAAAAACGCAATGCCGTATTGGGTGGACGTAAAAAGCGCTCACGAGGTACTCGGCATCGACAGGCACACCATACTGCACGCCGGTCCCCCGATCGCATGGGCGGAGATGTGCAGGCCGATGCAGGGCGCGATAGTCGCGGCGCTCAAGTATGAGGGACTTGCGGCGAATGACGGCGAGGCATGGGCGCTTGCCGCCTCCGGCGCGATAAAGTACGAGCCGTGCCACGAGCACGCCGCCGTCGGGCCCATGACCGGCATAACCTCATATTCCATGCCGATGATCTGCGTGGAGAACAGGGAAAACGGCAACATGGCGTACAGCACCTTCAACGAGGGCGCGGGCGACGTTATCCGCTTCGGCGCGTTCGGGGAGAACACCGTGCGCCGTCTCAAATGGATAGAGAGCGATTTTGCGCCCGTGATGAAAAAATATGTCCGCTCCGTGGGAGGGGTCAACCTCAAGTCCGTTATAGCGCAGTCGCTCAACATGGGCGATGAGCTTCATATGCGCAACGCCGCCTCCACCAATCTTTTCCTCAAAACGATAGTCCCCGGTCTTGCCGCCTGCTGCTCCGGCATTGAGGAGTACAGAAAGTGCGTCGATTTCATGACCACAAACAATGACCAGTTCTTCCTCAACTTCGCAATGGCCGCGAACAAGAGCGCCGCAGACGCCGCCGCGGGCATCGAGTATTCCACGATAGTCACCGCCATGGCGCGCAACGGCGTCAGCATCGGCATCAGGGTGAGCGGTCTCGGCAGCCGCTGGTTCACCGCCCCCGCCGCCGACGTCAAGGGGCTTTACTTCTCCGGCTACACCGCAGAAGACGCCAACAAGGATATCGGCGACAGCGCCATAATGGAGACGGGCGGAGTCGGCGGAATGGCGATAGCAGCCGCGCCCGCGATAGTGCGCTTCCTCGGCGCGGGAAAATATCAGGACGCGCTCAACTACACCTACGAGATGTACGGCATATGCTACGGCGAGAGCGAGCAGTACACCATCCCCAACCTTGATTTCAGAGGCACGCCCACCGGCATTGACATCTCCAGGGTCGTTGACAGCGGCGTCACACCCGTTATCAACACCGCCATCGTCAGCAAGGAAGCGGGCGTGGGCATGATAGGCGCGGGCGTATCGCGTGCGCCGCTGAAGATGTTCGAGGACGCGCTCAGAGCCTACGGCGAGAAATATATCGGATAAGCCGGCTTATCAAAAAAACAAGCTTTTTCCGACAGTTTTGATAACTTAATTCAGCTTTAATAAATATAAGGAGTAACAATTATGAAAGACTACAACGTTTACCGTCTCCCCATGGCAGGTCCCGACGACGTATCGGAGCTTGCAAAGCTCATCGACAACGGCACCGTCGATCCCTTTGAGATAGTCGCCATAAAGGCGCAGACCGAGGGCGACGCCTATTCCCGCGGCTACGCCATGCAGAGCTTTGAGCTTATGCTCTCCGAGAAGATGGGCATCACCCGTCAGCAGGTCGCCGCACGCATCCCCATGCTCATGATCGGTCTTACCGGCGGTCTTATGAGTCCGCATTACAACGTCTTCACCAAGCGCGAAGCGCCCGACGCCAAGCCCGCAGGCGAAAAGCGCTTTGCCATAGGCGTGAACGTCACGCGTGTGCTGCTGCCTGAGGAATACGGCACGGCGGACATGGTAAGGCTCGTCGCGGAGGGCGTGAAAAAGGCAATGGCCGACGCCGGCATAGACGACGTAAAGGACGTACACTGCGTCTCCGTAAAGTGTCCGGCAATGACCGGCGCGCGCCTTGCCGACGCCGCGGCAAGAGGCAAGAAGTGCGTCAGCGACAACACGGTCGAGGCAAGCTCCAAGGCAAAGGGCGCAAGCGCTCTCGGCGTTGCTCTCGCTCTCGGCGAAATCAGGGACAGCGACGTGACCACGGAAAAGATCTGCAAGGACTGGAGCCTTTACTCCAACGTCGCCACCACCTCCGCCGGCAACGAGCAGGTCGCATGCAAGATCCTTGTCCTCGGCAACAGCGCAAACTCCTGCGCAAAGCTGCACATGGGCAGCGGCGTCATGAAGGACACTCTCGACGTTGACGGCGCAAAGGCGGCGTTCAAGTCCGCGGGACTCAAATTCGAGGACACCATTCCCCAGTCTGAGCGCGACCGCATCGTCACCGTACTCATAAACGCGGGCGCGGACGCAGAAGGCTCCATCAGAGGCCGCCGCACGACCATGAAGTCAGACTATCTGCAAAGCTATCAGGGCGTTTTCGCAAAGGCCGTTATCAACGCCATCGTCGGCGCGATGATCGGCGACACCATGATCCTTGCCTCCGCCGGTTATGAGCATCAGGGCCCCCACGGTGCAAACCTTGTAAACGCGATAGTGCGCGTCGAGGAGTGATCAATGGCGGAAATTCTCGTTAAAAACGCACGTCTTGACGGCGCTGTTGCGGACGTGCTCCTCAGCGGCAGGACCGTAAGCAGGATCGCGCCCTCTATCCCCGCCCCGCCGGATGCCGCGGTCATCGACGCGAGGGGCGGCGTGGTCATCCCCGGCTTTGTCGATTGCCACAGCCACATCGACAAGTCCCACCTCATGGACGGCGGCAGGGCAAGGTATGTACACGGTACGGGCGCCGTCAAGGGCGGTCTTACACGCATTGAAAAGGCCTCGTTCACCGCGGAGGATATATATAATCGCGCAGAGGCCGTCGTAAGGACAGCCATTGCTTCCGGCACGCTTTTTCTGCGCACGAACTGCGACGTGGACGGCTATGTCGGTCTTAAAGGCATAGAGGCGCTGACTGCGCTGCGTGAAAAATACAAGGACGACATCACAATCCAGATAGCCGCCTTTGCGCAGGAGGGCGTATTCCAGGACGATAAAACACAGGGACTTCTCAACGATGCAATGCGCATGGGCGCCGATCTTGTCGGCGGGCATACCATCACCTTCGGCGAGGGCGAGCGGCATATCGACTTCATTCTCGACCTTGCCGCGAAGTACGGCGTCGAGGCGGATTTCCATCTTGACGAATCGGGAAATCGGGAGAACTATCTTCTCCCCTATCTTGCCCGCCGCATGAAGGAAACGGGACTTTGCGGACGCGTGAACGCCATCCATATGTGTACGCTTTCCGCGCTGAACGACGCGGAGCTTTCACAGGCGCTTGAGATCATCTCCGGCTGCGCGCTCAAGGCGACGATAGCCCCCACGGCGATCTCGACAAGAAGGATAGCCCCCGTGAAGGAGCTTCTGAAGCTCGGCATCCCCGTTGGACTCGGCAGCGACAATATTCGCGATTTCTTCAACCCCATGGGCTCCGGCGATATAAAGCAGATCGCATATCTGCTCACCTATCTCCAGGCGTTTTTCACCGACGAAGAAGTCGGCGATATCTGGTCCATGATAACCGAGCGCGGCGCAAAGGTCATAAGCGCCGACTACGGTGTGCGCGAGGGCGGACGCGCCGACCTCACGATCTTCCCCACCGCCGACGTGAGAGAGATCATCGCCTATCAGCTCCGGTCGTCGCATATCATAAGAAGCGGCCGCCTGATCGGCTGAACAATGCGAAAAAAAGGGATGCAGCATGATTCAAATGCTGCATCCCTTTTTCAGAGTTAAGAGCTTTGCGCAGTAAGGAGTCAGGATTGAGCAGCTGCGCTGTCAGCAGAACCGACACAATAACTCCATTCTCCACTCTGATAGACCCCTCCGGCTCGGCTTGCGCCGACCCACCTCCCCTTTCAGGGGAGGCATAAGTGCGCGTTGGGCAACGGCAGAGCCTTGAGTTGAATCGCCGCGTAAGCGGCTCAACAACTCCACTCTCCACTCTCCACTCTTAACTCTCCACTCTATTTTATCCGTCGGCTCTGCCGACACAATAACTCCTCATTCCTAACTCCTAACCCCTCACCCCTCTCTGAATGAGGTCAACTGCTCCACAGCGCGGCGAACTTCCGCGCCTCGTCTATCACGCGCGCCTTGTTCTTTATTTTCAGGCTCAGGCAGGGCTTTGACCCGGCCTCCACCCTGAGCGCGCCCTTATATTCCGGCATGGCGTACAGGCGCGATACCTTTTCCATGTCGAAATCCTTCACCGTGAAGCGCAGATACCCCTGCTTCTGCGTGATGTCGCTTATGCCCGCTTTGCCCGCTTCGCCGCGCAGAAGCGCGACGTGGATAAGCGCGTTGACGCCCGGCGGCGTTTCGCCGAAGCGGTCGATAAGCTCGTCGGTGAGATCGTCCGCCTCCTCCTCGGTGCGGATGAGCGCGATGCGCCGGTAAATATCCATGCGCTGCTCGGAGGACGGAATGTACCTGTCGGGGATGTTCGCGGCGACGGCAAGGTCGGCGGAACACTCCGCCCGCTGCGGCACCTCAATGCCCCGCGCCTCAAGCACCGCCTCGCTGAGAAGCTTCATATACATATCGTAGCCCACATCTATCATATGCCCGGACTGCTCCGCGCCGAGAAGGCTGCCCGCGCCGCGTATCTCAAGATCTCGCATGGCTATCTTATAGCCGGAGCCGAACGCGGCAAAATCGCGGATGGCGTTGAGGCGCTTTTCGGCGATCTCGGTAAGCACCTTGTCGCGGCGGAAGGTCAGGTAGGCGCTGGCGCGGCGCGTCGAGCGCCCCACCCTGCCGCGTATCTGGTGGAGCTGTGCAAGGCCGAGTTTGTCGGCGTCCTCGATGATAAGCGTGTTAACGTTGGGGATGTCGATGCCGGTCTCGATGATCGTCGTGCAGACAAGAACCTGCGTTTCCCCGTTCGCCATGCTCTCCATTACCGAGGAGAGCATATTTTTGTCCATTTTCCCATGCGCCACGCCGACCGTCACATCCTCGAGCATCGCTTTGATGCGGGACGCGGTGCGGTCGATGTCCTCGACGCGGTTATGCAGATAATACACCTGCCCGCCGCGCTGAATCTCGCGGCGGATCGCGTCGGCGACGATGCTCCAGTCATGCTCCATAACGAAGGTCTGCACCGGAAGTCTGTCCTCAGGCGGCTCGTCGATGGTGGACATATCGCGTATGCCGCTCATTGCCATGTTGAGAGTGCGCGGTATGGGCGTGGCGGAAAGCGTCAGCACGTCAACGCCCTGCGCAAGCTCCTTTATATGCTCCTTATGCGTCACGCCGAAGCGCTGCTCCTCGTCCACGACAAGAAGCCCGAGATCCTTGAACTTCACGTCCTTGCTCAGAAGCCTGTGCGTGCCGATGACAAGGTCTATGCCGCCGTCGGCAAGCCCCTTGAGCGTGGCTGAGGTCTGAGTTCCCGCCTTGAAGCGGTTGAGCACGGCGATGTTGACCGGAAAGCCGAAAAACCTTTGCAGCGCGGTCTGATAATGCTGCTGGGCAAGCACGGTCGTCGGGACGAGAATGGCCGCCTGCTTGCCGTCCATGACGCATTTCATCACTGCGCGCAGCGCAACCTCCGTCTTGCCGAAGCCGACGTCGCCGCAGAGAAGTCTGTCCATGGGAACGGACGACTCCATATCGCGCTTTATCTCGTATATGCACCTGAGCTGATCGTCCGTCTCGACATAGCCGAAGTTTTCCTCAAACTCCTTCTGCCACTCGTTATCCGCAGAGAAGGCAAAGCCGGGCAGACGCTGGCGCTGGGCGTAGAGGCGGATAAGCTTCTCCGCCATGTCCTTGGCGCTGGCGCGGGCGCGCTGGCGTGTCTTCTGCCACTCCGCGCCGCCCATCTTGCTCAGGCGCACCGTGCGCTCCTCTCCGCCGCCGGTATACTTGCTCACCATGTCGAGCTGTGTGGCGGGGACAAAGAGCGTATCCGTTCCGGCGTAGCAGAGCTTTATATAGTCCTTGTCAAGTCCGTCCACCTGCATCCGCACGATACCGGCAAAACGGCCTATGCCGTGGTTTTCGTGCACAACGTAGTCGCCCACGCTGAGATCGGCGCACGACTCGATACGCTGTCGGTCGGAGGGCAGCTTCCTGCTCTGCCGCCGTTCCTTTCCCTTTCTGCGCACAAGCTGTGAATCGGTGAGTACGGCAAGGCGTATCCCGGGGTACTCTATCCCCGCCGAGATCGACCCGATATATATCGCGCACCGCCCTCTTTCGGGCAGCTTTTTCATCTCGCGGTACACGACCGCCGTTATATCCTGACTCTTGAGAAATTCCTGCAAAACCCCGGCGCGGCGCTCATCCCCGGCAAGGACGGCGACGCGGTAATCCTGCCTGAGATACAGCTTCACATCCTCGCACGCCGCCTGTGCGCTGCCCGCATATGAGGGAAGCTGCTTTGCGGGAATACTGACTACCGTTTTCGGCGGGAGCGGGTTTGTGCCGAGGGTGAACGCGTCGGTCATATACACGGGGAAGTCCGCAAGCTTTTTTATAAGCGCCTCATAGCTCATATAAAACCCGTCGGGCGCGGCGGCTACCATTGCGCGGCGCTGAAGCTCATGCACGTCGGCATTGAGCTGCTTTATATAATCACGCGCCCTCTCGCCGCAGCGTGTCGGCTGGTCAAAAATCACTATCGCGTCGGCGGGAATATAATCCGCCCCGCTCGCGGCGGGATAGAGAATGGGCAGATATCTGTCCGTATCGGTCATGACAAGGCCGCTTCTGAGCTTTTCCGCGTCGGCGGTGAGCGTCGCGGCGATCTGAACGGCGTTTTCGCTCGTGCGGCGGCGCGCATACCTCGCGGCGGCGGCTTCTATCTCCCGCGCAAGCGCCTCCGCCCCGCCTATGGCAAGGCCCGGCAGGCTCTCCGCCGCGGGGAGAACGGTGCAGCGCTTCACCTGCCCGTCGCGGCGCTGGGTGCCGATATCAAAATGCGACATGGAATCTATCTCATCGCCCCAGAACTCTATACGCACGGGCTGTGTATCGCCGGGGGAGAAAAAGTCGAGTATCCCGCCGCGGCGGGCGAACTGTCCCGCGCCCTCCACCTGCTCGCACCGGACATAGCCGCAGCGGACAAGCGCGTCCTCTATATCCTCAATGGCGTACGTGCCGGTATCCTCTATCGTAAACGCCGCTTTCATAAGCGTTTCGGGCGGCATACAGCGCTGCATAAGCGCGCTGACCGACGCCGCGCACACCTCCGCCCTGCCCGATGCAAGCGCATGGAGCGCGGAAAGACGCTTCTGCTCGGTATACCTCGACACCGCCTCGGCAGGATAAAAGGTATAGTCGCGCATACCGAGAACCGTACACTCCCCGCCGAGCATCGCCGTGAGGTCGGCGGCAAAATTTTCCGCGGCGGTATCGTCCGGGCAGATCACGAACACGGGTCTTTGCGTTTCATATCTCAGCGCGGCGGCAAGATTCGCCCGATGCACCGCTGAAAGCCCCGAAACGAGCGCAGGAAGCCCGCCGCTTTCCACCAGAGAGGGGAGGGCGGCCGCTTCCTTGTTTTTGAATATTTCGTTGATAAGAAGTTTCATAGATATGTTCGGAAATTTTCCTGACGGCGGCGCTCAGAAATAATCGCCGCCGACAAAGATCTTTGCAAAATACAGTATGCCGCACAGCAGATGTGCGCCGTAAACCGCCCACTGGACGATTTTCGCGCTCTTTTTGTTATCTGAGCGCACAAGCACGATGACCGAGGCGACGAACAAAAAGAACATCCCGTAATAGTATCCCCACGAAAAGTTGAAATGCTCCATGTGGTAGCCTTTTTCGTAAAGGAAATACGCCTCGCAGAAGCTTGCCGCAAATTGAAGCCACGCAAAACGGTAAACAAGCGACTGAGAGAGCTTTCTATAATTGAAGCAGAGGACGGCTATCGGGAAGGCAACGCCCTTCAGGACGGTCAGAGGCGTGCAGTCCTGATAATATCTCCATACGCGCCCAAGGCAGAAGCCTATGCCTCCGGTTTCATCGAAAACGACGGACTTCTGATATACCATATACACAAGGGTCGGCAGTACGCACACAAGCAAAGTGACGGCCTCTTTTATATTTTTAAATTTATTCTTTACAAGGCGGTAAAATTCATACGCACCGCCCGCAGAGAGGAAAATAAGCGGATAGCTCGGCTTTGCCGCAGTGCATAAAAACAGGGACGCTGCGAAGAGGAGCGCGTCTTTCAGCGTATTTTCGCCGTTCTCCTTCTCAAGCAGGGAGCAGAACGAGAAAAAGGCAACGATCGCAAACGGTCTTGCGGCGACATAGGTCGCGTTATGGTGGGGATTGGGAGAGCCGGGGCCGACAAAGACGTACACTATTTTAAACGGGTCAAAAAGCATGCTGACGAAAAAGAGCGACACCGTCAGCAGCGCCAGCCCCGCTTCGCGCAGAAGACTGTCGTCTTCGCTCGCAAGCTTACGCCTTATATAGTAATACATGATCACAAGCGAAAGCGTCTGGAGTACGAGTACCGCCAGCGTCATTGCTTTCGCCGGATCAAGAAAGATATTGAACAGCGCGGCCAATTTAAAAAGCAGTGGATATGCGAAGATGCACCCGCTGTCACGTCCCTGCATCTCCAGAATATAGGGATACATATCGCTTTCGTATACGGTCAGTGAGTATATCCCGGCGACGCTTTGCCTGAAATACAGATATAAGAACACCGCCGAAAACGCAAGGCACAAAAACAGGAATATAAGCGTTCCCTTTCCTCTGTTTCCTATTTTTTTATCAAGACTTATCTTTTCCATTTCATTCTTCTCCAGATTGCAGTTTCCCGCGCTTTCAGAACCAGAAGCTCCCGCCGCCGAGGACGAGTATATAGTAAATTATCCCCGACACGACCTGCCAGAGCAGAAGCGCCGCGCAGATAATAAAGCGTGCGTCCTTTGCCCGTTTTCTTTCATTGAGCAGCACGGCTATGCCCGCAAGGAGGGCAAAATACAGCCCTATATGCGCGCCCCATGAGATGTTGCCGTGCTCGGCGCGGTCGCCCGTCTCCATAAGGGCAAGATATTCTCCTATCCCCGACGCCGCGACGGCATAGGAAAAGGCGAACCAGTGCTTTTTGATATACCTGTATCCGTAGCACAGCAGCACCGCCAGCGCAAATATCCCGGCGCGGGGCAGACCCTCGATAATGCCGTGGCTGTTGGTCAGCCAGTTGAGTACGGGCGCGAAAATGACCGTTGAGTTTTCGTCAAAAAGCACGGCGGACTGATAAAGCTCCACCGCGACGCCCGGCAGAACGCAGGCGCCGAAAAGAAATTCATTTCTGAAATTCCGCGCACGGGTCAGCAGGAAATCCAGCGCCAGAAACACAAGCAGCGCCGGAGCCATGCAGAAAAGGAAGCTCGGCTTTACCGCGGCCGTAACGGTGCAGCACAGCGCAAAGCACGCAAGAAGCTTCCCGTCAGGCTTTCCGCGCAGATTTTTGAGCAGGGCAAACGCGCAGAGCATCGCCCCTATCGCAAACGGCTCCATCACGTTATAGGTTGGGCTGTGGAAATTGTTGACGGTGAGGTTAAGCCCCTTATAGAACTTCCTGCCCGGGATATACGCGCTGAAAGCGCACTGCGACAGGAGCGCCGCAAAAAGGGTGAGCGCTTTCGGACACTCGCCGTCCGTTATCCGCTCAAGGCAGGCAAAGGCAAGGACCCATGACGCCGCCGCGAACAGCGCAAGCAGTACGCCGACGCCGGTCTCCCCGCCGATACGATATGCCCAGCCCATGAACGTTTCCGCAAGGGAATAGAGCGTTTTGCCGCTCTTTATCCAGTCCATGTAGACATACAGATCCGAAAAGTACCGCTCAAGCTTCATCGCCTGCCATGTGTACAGGAACGCCTGACTTACATAGAATATAAGCCCAACTGCGCAGACCGCGGCGAAAAGCAGACGCTGTTTTCTGTTGTCAACGATTTTTTCCATCCCGCTCCTCCGTCTGCCGGCGCTTGTCTTTTCCGCGCTCTTCCCCGCCGCGCACCTGTCTTACAACGTACTGCGGGGAGTTGTTAAGGCAGATATATATTCTGCCGATATACTCGCCGACGAGACCGAGCATCAGCATCAGAAGCCCGCCGATAAGCAGCAGCACTGCCATCGTGGAGCTGTATCCCTCGGCGACAAGCGGGTCGATGAACTTATTGACGATGATAAATACAAGATAGACAAAGCCGCACAGCGCAAATAACGCGCCGCACATCGACGCGATCCTGAGCGGTTTTACGGAAAACGCGGTAAAGCCGTTGAGCCAGAGACGGAAAAGCTTTTCGAGCGAATATCCGGAGGTGCCGTATGCCCTCTCACGCTGTGTTACCTGAACCGCGCCTATCCTGTCGGTCACTCTCACGATAAGCCCTTCAAGATACGGATAGGGATTGCGGTATTTCAGCATCTCATCGACGATCTGCCGCCGCAGCACAAGGAAGCTTGTAGACTGCACGTTTTTCGGCCAGCCCAGCAGTATCTGCGCCATTTTGTTGTTCATCCACGTGCCGAATTTTCTGAACGGGTTCTGTTTTATTTCGGGATATGTTCCGTAAACCACGTCATAGCCCTTTTCAAGCTCATCCACAAGCTTGAAAAGCTCATCTACCGGCGCCTGCCCGTCATCGTCGAGGCAGAACACCGCATCTCCGTCCGCCTTGGCGCAGCCTGCGAGTATGGCGGAATGCTGACCGAAATTCTTCGTAAACTGCACGGCCTTTATGTGCGCATCGTTTTCGCAGAGCCTTTCGATAACGTTCCAGACATTATCCGGTGAGCAGTCGTCGGTGAGAACTATCTCATAGTCGTATCCGTCCCTCTCCGACACGGTCTTTTCTATTTCTTTGACAACCGCTTCAAGAGTATGCTCGGAGCGGTAGCACGGGATAACAAAGGAAATTTTCATCTTTCTCTATACCTCTTTTACAGATAGTATACCGCAACTCCCGCTATTATCAACGCCATTCCGATAAGCTTGTTTTTTGTCAGCTTCTCGGAATATATGAGCCTGCCCAGAACCATAACGAGCGGGAAGCCCAGAGCCTCTATTACGGGGCCGTTCTTATAATCAACGCCCTTATACGCGAATATGACGCACAGCGTCGATACCGCCAGCAGAAAATATCCGCTGATGACCCAGACGTTCAGATATTCCCTTATAACGCTGTCGTATTTCTCCTTCGCACCGCGCTTCAGAAGCATCTGCGACGCAGCCGACAGCAGCACAGCCGCGAACAGCGACAGCCAGTATTTAATCATTTCTGTTCACCATCCATATTCCGAGGAATATCAGCACTATCCCCCCGATATTCTGCGCCGTGACCTGTTCTTTGAAAATAAGCACCGCCCAGAGCGTTGACCAGAATATTGCCGAGGCGCGGTTTGCATAGGCGACGGAAATGTCAGCTTTTTTGATTATCTGCTGCCAGAAAACCGCGTATATTCCCAGAAGAAGTATCTCTGCGCCGTAGCAGAGGATAAAGCCCGGCGACATGAAATCGTATCCGCTTGCAAGCTTCGCGGCGATTCCGGAGCAGGTATATATGCAGACAGCAAGCTGCATCACAAGCAGCACGCTGAGCTTTGTCTTCTTTTTATCCAAGCTCCAGCGCCTCCCTTATCTCCGATGCGTCCTTACCGCTCAAAACGACATAGCCGTGCCGGGTGGAGCTGTCGGTAACGGCGTCGTCAAGCTCGTCGATATCCACTCTTTTTTCGTATATGAGAGCGGGGTGATTTGCTTCGAGGCGCTTGAGATAGTCCATATCGCCGCGTCCCATAATAAAGCGAACGCCCGCCGCCATTGGCGTATTGCTCTTTTCAAGCCGCGGGGGGATGCCGAGCGATATATCGAGCGCCGCCCTGACAAAATCAACGCCCGTGGACAGGCGCACAAGATGCGAGCCTATGCAGTCCCCGCCCATTCTCGCGCCGATCTCGATTATTTTTATCCCGCCGCCGGCCGTTACCATAAATTCGCTGTGGGATATTCCGTCCGTTATGCTGAGCGCGTCCAGCGCCTTTTCGATGATCTTCTCCGCCTTGGCGCATAGCGCCTGCGAAAGATCGGATGGCTGGAGATGACCGGTTTCGATAAAATACGGTGCGTTTGTCGTAAACTTCTTTGTGAAGGCGATTATATGGTGCTCTCCGTGAAAGGAAGCCGACTCGCAGGAATATTCCGTACCCTCTATGTACTCCTCGACTATCGCCGTTTTTTCAAAGGAGACCGCCTGCGCCGCGGCTATTGCCTTATCAAGCTCTGCTGCGGAGGATATCTTGGTTACGCCGCGGCTGCCGCTTCTGTCGGTGGGCTTCACTATCGCGGGATATTCAAGCGCGGACATATCGGGACGCTCTTCCCCCTGCCGCACCCTGAAAAACAACGGTACGCTTATCCCCGCCTCGCCGAGCGCCCTGCGCATCTCGTATTTGTTGGATGCAGGTATCATTGATTCGGGCGGGTTTGCCGGAAGCCCGAGCGCATTTGCGACATAGTTTACCGTCACCGCGCCGAGGTCGGTCGATATGGTGCAGACGGCCTCAGGCTTTATGCCGCGGCAGACCTCCGCAATCGCCTCTTTTTCGATTATGCTTATGGGGTAAAAATGATCCGCCGCGCTCTCCCCCACGTCGCCGCATTGCCACGCGAATACATGTGTGGTATACCCAAGCTCCTTCGCTTTTTCGATAAGCGGCATCTGAAGATATGAAGCGCCGATAATGACTATATCTTTCATAGCAGTTTTATTTTCCTTTATCTGACTTTTCCGCGTCCGTGCATATCACTTCCCGCACGAGATACTGCGGTGTGGCGTTGATGCACATATATATTCTCCCTATGTACTCGCCAACCATGCCAAGCACCACGAGGATTATTCCGCCGATAAGCAGCAGCAGCGCAGTCGTGCTGCTCCAGCCGAGCGGAGCTGTGTTGAGTGCAAAATGGCGGATGATAATGACTATCATATATATGAACCCGCACAGCGCCGAGAGACAGCCAAGATAATTCGCTATTCTCAGCGGCTTTACCGAAAACGACGTGAAGCCGTTCATCCACAGGCTTATGAGCTTTGACAGAGTATAGCCGGAAGAGCCGCTCTCCCTCTCGCGGTGGTCGATAGGCACGTTGCAGATGTTCTTCGTCGAGCGCAGCACAAGCCCCATTATGTACGGGTAGCAGCCCTCATAGCGCAGCATCTCGTCTTTTATGAACCGCCGCATGGCAAAGTATGAGCTTATTTGCAGCTGCTTCGGCTTGCCGAGCATTATCTCGGTCATTTTGCTGTTGAGCCTGCTGCCCCAGTTGCGGAAGCCGGAGTGCTTTTTATTCGTATAAGAGGCATATACAACATCGTAGCCTTCGTCCAGCTTTTTCAGCAGCCTGTCCATTTCGTCGGCGGGCGTCTGGCCGTCGTCGTCAAGGCAGACGATCACATCGCCCGTCGCCTGATGAAGTCCTGCCATTATCGCTGCGTGCTGACCGAAGTTTCGCGCAAGATCGACGCCGGTTATATGGCTGTCGGCGGCGGCAAGCCTTTTTATCTCGTTTATCGTGCCGTCAGGCGAGCAGTCGTTCACAAGAATTATCTCATGCTCACGCCCGCCGACAGTCTTCTTTATCTCCTCTACCACCGCGCCGATAGTCTTTTCGGAGCGGTAGCAGGGTATAACGAATGATATCCTGCTCATATCTTCCCTCTTTTCGGTATCTTTTTGAATGGGATCTATATTTTTTAGCATTTTGACAGAGTTGACAGCAGCTCATATTTAGAGTCAGGAGTGAGGAGTTACTGTATGAAGCTCCTCATTCCTAACTACGCGAAGCTCTTAACTCAATTATTTATCATTGCCATAAAGACAACATCTCTGTATTCCCCATCGAGATACACCATATCGCGGAACACGCCCTCACGCGCAAATCCGGCGTTTTTATAGCTTTTTTCCGCCTGACTGTTGCCCGCTATCACACGCAGGCTTATCCTGTGCAGACCAAGCGTCTCAAAGCCGAAGCGGGTAAATATCCTTGCCGTCTCGCTGCCGAGACCCTTGCCGCGTGCGCTCTCCTCGCCGATGAATATCCCGTACTCGGCGGAGCGGTTTTTCATGTCGATATCGCGGAAGTACACGGAACCGACCGGCTTATCGGCGTCCCTGTCTATTATAATATACTGCACCACCTCGCCCGAGGCAACCTTTGTGCGCATCCAATTATTGTGCATTTCCTCGGTAAACCTCTCGCGGAAGATGAAATTTTTCCGCACAGATTCCGTGTTGCGCCATCTGACGATGAGCGGAGTATCCTCCATCGTTATCGGCCGCAGCATCACCTTTTCACCGTAAATTACCTTTTTCCCATCCATTTCAATTCACTTTCCTGTAAACATAGCATTTATCCGCCGCTTTTCCGGCAAACTCATAATCAGAGGAAACCTCTCTGTCGTCTCCGCCTATCATGATAAACTCCGTATCCGACGTTATGACCCCGCCCTCGTCGATCATCCACTGCACGCCAATCTGCGGCGGGATATCCTTCAGCCGGTCGAACACGCCGTCCTCGCTCATTGTGGTTACGCTTGCGATCTCACTGCCGAATATTCCGGCAAATGCGGCCTTGTTATCCGGCGCCTCGTCAAACCTCTCCTCATGCACGAACGTACCCGCAGGAATAACGGTGCACAGCGTGATGCACAGCGCCGCCGCTTCAAGGGCGTAAACCGCCGCCTTTACGGCTTTTACGCTCTCAGCATCCGATATGACAAACAGCAGCGCAAAAATGAGCGCGGGTGAAAGCATCCGGTAGTCGCGCCAGTCGAACACATCGTAAAGCGCGATATTGGCCCCAAGCATCGCCGCATAAAGGGCAAAGAAGCTGAGATAGAGCCGTCTCCTTTCGCCCTTTGCAGCCGCCTTATACAGAAAATATGCCAGCGCCGCAAGATACTGCCACCTGAACGCCGCCTCGGCGCTGAGTGCAAAGCAGCCCCTGAAATAAATTTTCAGATTGCTCAGCGTGTGGCGCAGGAGCACGGCGGGCTTGTGGGCAAGCGGTGTCCTGCCGAGCAGCGCGGCGAAGCCGTCGGGATACGGCGTCATAAAAAGCGCACATACTTTATAAAGCAGCAGACATCCCGCCGCATAACATGCAAGCTTTTCTAACGTTTTCATATCGGCTCCGAAGTCCCAGCGTTCCCACAGCAGCGGCAGCAGGACGATTACATAGCATATCCTCAGCACACCGAGATACACACCCATGGCTATTGCCGCAATGAACACGCACTTTACATGCGTTTTCCTCCAGCGTATGTAAAGCGCGGAATACACGATCATCGCCGCAATGCACGGTATCTCCATCATTGCGGTGTTAATATAAAGCGCTGCCGGCGCGTATATGAGCAGCAGCGCAATTGTCAGCATCATGGTTTTTCTGTCCGGCTTCAACAGAAGAATATATGCGGCAATGCTCGCGGTGAGCATAATGAAATTCGCGGCAAATATCGAATTGTCCCGCCACGGAAACAGCAGCGCATACCAGCCCCACGCGAAAACCGGCGACAGTCCATGGCTTCCGAGCGGCCCCACAGGCGCTTTGTATCCGGCAAAACCTCCGCCCGCGCCGAAGTCAAAGCCGCAGTTATCCACGGAAAACAGCATCCGCCAATAGCCGATCTCATCGCTGAAATACGGCTTTGCGGCAAGAAAGCTGTGTCCCTGGATAATATACCACAGCAAAAGGTACGCACACGGTATCAGCATTGCAAGCGCATACAGCGTGTAGGTTTTTACTTTCTCTGCGCGGCGGATTTCCATGTGCCTGTCCTCCGTTTTCGTGTTTTATCGTTCGTTATTTGAGCGTTGAGAGTGATATTATGGCGTCGGCTTTGCCGACACAATAACTCCTCACTCCTCAATCCTGATTCCTCACTCCTGATTCCTCACTTCATGAAGCTCTTCCGCAAGGAGATCGCCGAGGCCGTTCACCTCGCCGTTTATTTTCTCATAGAGCGCCTTCACGCCGTCGAGCGCAAGAATACTGTCGTAAAACGTATCATTGTATTCTATCACAGTCATGCCGCCCTTTTCCAGCTTTTTTTTGCTTTCTGCGTCGATATCCGCCAGCTGCGGGCGCATATAGGCGATCGCGTCGCTAACCGCGGCTCTGAGCGCGCTCTGAAGCTCCTCCGGTAGGGAATCATACGCCGCCTTGTTCATGCAGATCTGGTTAAGGTAAAGGATATGGTTGGTGCAGGCGAGATACTTCTGCACCTCGTTGAAGTTCGCCCCGACGCAGGTGTCGGCGGCGTTCTCCTGCGCATCTATCGTGCCGGATTGCAGGGAGAGATACACCTCGCCCCATGCAAGGGGCGTCGGCTCCGCCCCGATGGCAGACCAGAACGCCATATGGTTTTTGTTCTCCATCGTGCGTATCTGGAGACGTGCGAAGTCCTCTACCGTATTGAGCGGGACGTTGGCGGTGGTAAGGCGGTATGTCGCGTTCTGCAAAAAGCCCAGAAGCTTAAACCCCGCGCTTTCGTAAGCGCCTGCAATTTTCTCATGAAATTTTCCGTCTCCGTTGAGCACCCTGTCAATGCGCTCCCCGTCGTATTTTGAAAAGACCATCGGCAGGTCAAAGACCGCCGTCTCCGGTATGAAGCTGACGAGCGGCGCCATCTGGCACAGCACAAGGTCAATATCCCCCGCCTGCATCTGGCGGATAAGGTCGGCGTCGCCGCCCAGCTCGCCGTTGGGATGATAATCCACCGTGAGCGCGCCGCCCGTAAGCTCCTCCACGCGCTTTGCAAGGTATTCGTTGAAAAGCTGTCCCGCCGCACCTTTTCCGGTGGAGTCGGCAAGGATAAGCTCTGTCTTCCCTTTTTCCTCAGTCCCGCACGCGCACAGCGCACTCAGCATACATATTATGAGCAGGACAGAAATATACTTTTTCATTTTCTCTTTTCTCTTTTCGCAAAACTCATGTCAAATTCAATCCGCCGGCTCTGCCGACACAATAACTCCTCACTCCTCATTCCTAACTCCTCACTCCTAAATCCCAACTCTCATATAAGCGCCGTGGACAGCCACGGTATATATGTTATAAGAATGAGCGCAGCAAGGAACGCAAGCATGAACGGCAGCGCGCTTTTTGCGACCGTCATAGGCTGCTCCTCTGCGAGATTGCCCGCCACGAACAGGTCAAGCCCGAACGGGGGCGTCGCAAGCCCTATCGACAGGCAGCACACGAGTACAGCGCCGAAATGCACGGGATTCACCCCAAGCTCCTCCACGGCGGGCAGAAGCACAGGCGCGAGGATTATTATCGCCGGACCTGTGTCCATGACCATGCCCAGCAGCAGAAACAGCAGCACCAGCACCGACAGAACGCCGAAGCGCGATGCAAAATTATCGAGTATGAACGCGTTTATAGTGCCCGTCGCCTTTGTCAGCGACAGTACGCGCCCGAACGCCGTGGCAAAGGCGAGTACGAAGGCAAGCCCCGCATAGCTTTTCACGGCCCTGCGCATGATCGGCAGAAGCTGACGGGGGCTGATGCTTTTATACACGAAAAGCGAGATTATCAGCGCGTAGAACACCGACACGCACGCCGCCTCTGTGGGCGTGAAAAGCCCGCCGTAGATGCCGCCCAGTACGATCACCGGACACAGGAGCGCCCAGAAGCTCTCCCTGAATATCCGTGCCTTACCCTTTTTCTCAAGCTCGTCAAGCTTTCCGGCGATCACCGTGCGGTTTTCGCCCTTGCGGGCGCAGTAAAGCACCGCGTAGCCCATAAGAAAAAGCGCGATGAGCACGCCCGGAACGATCCCCGCCAGAAAAAGCGCTCCCGTTGAAACGCCGGTTGCCAGCGAGTACAGCACAAAGGGGATGGACGGCGGAATGACGACGCCAAGCCCTCCCGCGACCGCGATAAGCCCCGCGCTCCAGCGCCGGTCATAGCCAAGCTCCGTCATGAGCGGGATGCACATCGACCCGACTGCCGCCGTCGTCGCAGGTCCAGAGCCGGAGACGGCGCCGTAGAAAAGGCACGTGAGGATGACCGCGCACGGGATGCCGCCGCGGCGCTTCCCCACAAAGACGGCGAACAGGTCGAAAAGTCTGCGCGAGATGCCGCCCTCGGCCATGAGGATGCCGCCGAGAATGAACAGCGGCACGGCGAGGATCGGCGTGGAATTTGCGCCGGAGAAGCAGTTATTTATTATCTGCGCCATCGACCCGCCCTTTCCAAGAAGCAGGACCGGTGCGCTCGCCCCCGCGATCATGCTCACTCCGACCGGCACGGTGAGCGCGACGGCAAGGACAAAGACGATCATTACAAGTGCCGCCGCCATTATCTCTCTTTCCTCTTTTTGATTTTTTCCTTCAGGCTCTGCGCCGAGCGTATGCAGGCAAGCGCGAAGCCCAGCAGGACGAACGAATACACCGTCCACATCGGCCAGAGCATTGCAGGCGACGTCTCGCCGCTTTTTGCGATACCCATCACCACCGGCGCCGAGGAAGCGGCGCACACAAGCATAGCCGCAAGCACGGCCGCCTGCACCGCAATATCAAGCAGCTCCGCGCCCCTTTGCGGAAGGATATCGGAAAGGGCGGTCACGCGGAGCATCGTTCCTGTTTTAATTGTATACGGCAGAGAGATAAAAACGCTCCATATCCACATGAAACGGCAAAACTCCTCCGCCCAGGTCAGTGCCGGGACAAACGGGAGCTTTCTTATTATCACCTGCATCAGCTCCACCACGGCGATCGCGGCAAGAAACGCCATGAGCAGCGTTTCCTCAAAATGCCCGTCCAGCCATGTGAGCAGCTTTCTGATTTTATTTTCCATGTTTTCTGCGGCTTTCTTCCGCTGTGCGCTCTTTCCGCTGCGGCGGCGCGTCTGTGCGCCGTGCGCTGCCGGTCACGGGCGCAATTATTTACGGGCGCAATATTTAAAAAGGGACACCGCATTAGCCGGTGTCCCTTTTTATAAGAGATTTTATGCCATCTCGTTGAGCTTGTGAGCCATAGCGGACTTTTTGTGAGCTGCATTGTTCTTGTGCAGCAGACCTTTGCCTGCCGCGCGGTCAACTGTCTTGACAGCAACTTTATAGGCACTGACAGCTGCATCATTGTTGCCTTCGGCAACTGCTGCGTCAAACTTTTTAATCATCGTTTTGAGCTCGGTCTTCTCAGCGCGGTTCTTTGCTCTGAGTTCCTTGGACTTCTCGTCTCTCTTAGCAGAAGATTTAATGTTGGCCATGCTTAAACGCTACCTCCTCCTATAAAGTCGAGCCGACATTCTGTCAACCCGCGTTTTGATATTATAGCAAAGAGTTTCCTGAAAATCAAGCCCTTTTTCAAATTTTTTCCCACTATTTTTTCTTTTTCCGCCCGTAGGATTACCCGTACAAGATATTGGGTATAATTTACCCTGTACCGCACGATGCGGTACTCATTACGGCTGTCGCCGGTAGGTAAGGAGGAAAAACTATGGCATCTGCAAGACGCACGGACATGGCGGCGGAGCTTCTGGGCGACATTGACGAAAAACTGGGGTGTGAGCGCGGTATCGCCGTGCGCGAAATGAGTGTTGACGGCTTTCCCGTCACCGACGTGGAGGTGCTGAATGAAACCGGCTCCTCTCTCATCGGGCGCGGGATAGGAAGCTATTTTACGCTTTCCCTGCCCGTCGGGGCGTTTGATCTGCGCGTATGCGAGGGCGTTCTTGCAAAGCTCATCTCGCAGCTGCTGCCCGCACGGTGCGGCGGACGCTCTGTTGTCGTCGCGGCGCTCGGCAATCCTGACATTACGCCGGACTCGATAGGGCCGCTGTGCGCCTCCTCGCTTATTGTCTCCCGCCATCTCAAGTCGGCGGAGCCGGCACAGTTTTCCTTTCTCTCAGACGTAGCGCTCTGCCGCCCGGGCGTTCTCGGCACCTCCGGGGTTGAAAGCGCACAGCAGATACTTTCCTTCTGCTCCATCGTCAAACCCTCTTTCGTTGTAGTCGTGGACGCATTTGCCTGCCGTGAGGCTGAAGGGCTTTGCCGCAGCGTGCAGATCTCCGACACCGGCATCGCGCCGGGTTCGGGCGTGGGCAACGATAGGGAGCGCATTGACACGGATTTTCTCGGTGTGCCGGTCATCTCGATCGGCGTACCCACGGTCATGGACGCAGGGCGGTTTTTCTCACCCGAGGGGCGGACGACAATGTTCGTCACGCCGCGCGACATTGACGCAAAGGTGCGCCGCCTGTCCCGTCTCATTTCACGCGCCCTCAACCTCGCCCTGCATCCCGGTCTCAGTCCGGAGGATATAGATACCCTGCTGGCGTAGGTCTGGTGTTTCATGTTTCACGTGAAACGTCAGGTGGATGAGGAGTGAGAAATTGATAAGCCGCTGACGCGGCACAACATCTCAACTCTCCACTCTTAACTCTCCACTCTATTTTATCCGTCGGCTGTGCCGACACAACAACTCCTCATTCCTCACTCCTCACTCCTCACGTATCAAGGTTCCTCGTTTAATTGAATTGTTTCACGTGAAACTATTGAAAAACACACCTGTGCCTGCTATAATGGCATGAAAAAACTTTTTGGAGAGAGAAAATGGCAAAGATATTAGCTGTGGCCAACCAGAAAGGCGGCGTCGGCAAGACGACGACCACCGTCAATCTCAGCGCGGCTCTGACGCTGCTCGGAAAGCGTGTGCTGCTGTTTGACGGCGACCCGCAGGGCAACGCCACGACGGGCATGGGGGTATCAAAGAACACCCGCCCGAACGCCTACGACATGATGTCCGGCGCGGAGTCTCCGGAGAAATGCGTGGTGCATACGAAATTCGGCGACGTGATACCGTCAAGCAAGGAGCTGGCTGCCTCATCGGTAGAGCTTATCGACGCAGAGAGCAGGGAATACGTCCTCAAAAACTGCCTGATGAAGCTCTACGGCGATTACGACTACATATTTATAGACTGTCCCCCGTCGCTTGAGCTGCTGACGGTCAACGCGCTTGTCGCGGCGGACAGCGTACTCATTCCCATGCAGTGCGAATATTACGCGCTCGAGGGCATCGCCGATCTGCTGACAAGCATAAGAATGTGCAAGAAAAGGCTCAACAAGCGCCTTGAGATAGAGGGAATCGTGCTGACGATGTACGACGCACGCGCAAACCTCACCTCACAGGTGGCGGCGGAGCTGAGAAAGTATCTTGACGAAAAGGTGTACGACACTGTCATTCCGCGCAGCGTAAGGCTTTCCGAAGCGCCCAGCCACGGTGTGCCGGGCATAGTCTACGACCGCTTCAACAAGGGCAGCCGCGCATACATTGAGCTGGCGGAAGAATTTATAAGAAGATCTGAGAGGTGATAGGGTGGCAGCAAAGGAAAAGAAAGGCTTGGGCACGGGGCTTGCGGCGCTGTTCGGAGAGGACGAGCTTGACGAACAGAGCGAGCTGATGACCCTCCCCATAACAAAGGTTGAGCCGCGCAAGGATCAGCCGCGTGAGTATTTCGACGAGGCCGCGCTTCAGGAGCTGGCGGATTCGATAGCGCAGTACGGACTTATCCAGCCGATAGTTGCGCGCAGGCTTCCGGACGGATTCTACCAGATCATTGCGGGCGAACGCCGCTGGCGCGCAAGCCGCATGGCGGGGCTTGCGGAGGTTCCGGTACGCGTCATTGAAGCGGACGACAGGACTGCCGCAGAGCTTGCGCTGGTGGAAAACCTCCAGAGGGAAAACCTCAATCCGATAGAAGAGGCCAAGGGCTACAAGACGCTTATCGAGGTGTACGGGCTGACGCAGGAGGAAACGGCAAAGAGCGTCGGGCGCTCCCGCCCAGCGATAACAAACTCCATGCGTCTGCTCAGTCTGAGCGAGGATGTGCTCAGGCTTGTCGAGGACGGAAAGCTCTCCGCCGGTCACGCAAGGGCGCTCATCCCGATAACCGACGAAAAAACGCAGCTTGACGCGGCGAATGAGGTCATCTCAAAATCGCTTTCTGTGCGCAAAACCGAGGCGCTGGCCGCAAGGCTCACGAAGGAGCCTAAGGAAAAGAGCGAACCGGCAAAGCCGTTTGTGGACTATTCCGCCGAGGTTGAAAAGGAGCTTGGCGAGATCCTTGGCAGGCGGGTGCATCTCGTCAGCGGTAAGAAGAACGGCAGAATAGAAATTGAATTTTACGGCGCGGACGACAGGGAAAATCTGATCGAACGGCTCAGAAGGCTCAGATAAGGGCATAAAAAACGCTCCCGAAGGAGTAAAAAAAAGAACATAGTAAAAAAACAGGAGAACTAAAAATGCTGGATATACGATTTGTGCGTGAAAACCCCGATATAGTCAAGGAAAACATAACGAAGAAGTTTCAGGAGGCAAAGCTTCCGATGGTTGACGAGGTGATAGAGCTTGACACGCTCAACCGCGCCGCGATCACCGAGGCGAGCGAGCTTCGCGCGAGCCGCAACACGCTCTCAAAGCAGATAGGCATACTCATGGGTCAGGCAAAGAAGGACCCGGGCAAGCTTGAGGAGGCGGAAAAGGTCAAGGAGCAGGTCAAGAAAAACGCCGACCGCCTTGCGGAGCTTGAGAAGCTTGAGGAGGAATACGCCGCCCGCATTCATAAGCTCATGCTCCAGATACCGAACATAATAGACCCCAGCGTCCCCATCGGACCGGACGACAGTGCAAACGTCGAGGTGGAGCGCTTCGGCGAGCCCGTCGTTCCCGACTTCCCCATCCCCTACCACACAGAGATCATGGAAAGCTTCAACGGCGTTGACATGGACTCCGCCGGACGCGTCGCTGGCAACGGCTTCTACTATCTCATGGGCGACATCGCAAGACTGCACAGCGCCATTCTCGCCTATGCACGCGACTTCATGATAAACAAGGGCTTTATCTACTGTATTCCGCCCTTCATGATCCACGGCAACGTCGTCGAGGGCGTAATGTCGCAGACGGATATGGACGCAATGATGTACAAGATCGAGGGCGAGGATCTCTATCTCATCGGCACGTCGGAGCACTCCATGATAGGCAAGTTCATAGATCAGGTCATTCCCGAGGAGACGCTTCCCCAGACGCTCACCTCCTACTCCCCCTGCTTCCGCAAGGAAAAGGGCGCGCACGGCATAGAGGAGCGCGGCGTATACCGTATACATCAGTTTGAAAAGCAGGAAATGATCGTCGTATGCAAGCCGGAGGATTCCATGGCATGGTACGAGAAGATGTGGCGCTTCTCCGTCGAGCTGTTCCGCTCCATGGAGATACCCGTGCGTCAGCTTGAGTGCTGCTCAGGCGATCTTGCCGACCTCAAGGTCAAGTCCTGCGATATAGAGGCATGGTCCCCGCGCCAGCAGAAATATTTCGAGGTCTGCTCCTGCTCCAATCTCGGCGATGCGCAGTCGCGCCGTCTCAGGATGCGCGTAAAGGGCGCGGACGGCAAAATGTATCTCCCCCACACGCTCAACAACACCGTCGTCGCTCCACCCCGTATGCTCATCGCGTTTCTTGAAAACCACCTCCAGGCAGACGGCAGCGTGACCATCCCCGAGGTGCTGTGGCAGTACATGGGCGGCACAAAGGTTCTCCTCCCGAAAAAATAAAAAAGGCGAAACAAAATCGCCGGTGAAGCGTATAAGCAGGTGCCGGAAAAAATCAGCGTCTGCTTAAGGAGGGTAAATATGATGAAAAAAATAATAGCTTCCGTTCTTGCGCTCATTCTTATAATGAGCATATGTCCGTTTTCATTTGCCGCGTCTGCCGCAACGGTGCTTGTCACCGACGAAAGCGGCAAGGCAGTAGCCGGAGCGAAGGTGCAGCTGTGCGACGACAAAACCTGCTTTGTGCAGGTCAGCGGAGCGGACGGCACGGCGGTCTTTGCAGACCTTGCGTCCGGCGAATATGAGGTGCATATACTCAAGGTCCCTGAGGGCTTTGCAAAAACCAAGGAAGTCAAAACGGTGAAGGCCGGCGGTACGCTGAGCTTTGCACTGAAAAGCGAGGGCGCGGCGGAGACAAAGTATCCCGAGCCTGCGAAAACCTACGCCTCTCTCGACGAGATAAACTTTGCCGATTACAGGCTCATTCTTGTCAACTACTGGGAGCCGTGGTGCCACTGGTGCCTTGAGGAGATGCCCGACTTTGAAAAGCTCTGGCAGGAATACAGGGACAAGGGGCTTCTCATCGTCGGAATGTACAGCTCCGAGGAGGACGCGGCGAAGACGATAGAGGAGCTTGGCATAAGCTATCCCACCGTTTTCTATGACGGGCCGTGCGAATTTACCGAGAGCGGCGTTCCGGCGACGGTGTTCTATGACGCCAAGGGAAATATTCTCCCCGCGAAGGCCGAGGATTTCATGGATCAGCTGACCGAGGCGGTCAACGAAACGATCGAAGCATACCTCGGCGGCGAGTTTGACGAATTTACCGACGAGGACAGCATGGAGATAAAGACGGAGCTTGACGGAATAGTCGGCGATGACGCAAAGATAAAGGAATACTGCCGTGAGATCGCCGAAGGCTATGCTGAATCCGGCGCGGGCGCATTCGTCGGCTATGCGGACTACGGCACATGGAAAGGACGCATCGACAGCCGCCTTGCCTGACCGCAAACAGCAGAATACTTTTCCGAGACTGTCAAAAAAGGTCTGTGAGGACTTCTTTGACAAGCTAAAGCCGGTGAAAGCTTGAATTGCTTTCACCGGCTTAAAATTTTGCTTATTTTCTTTTTCTTCCGCTCTGCTTTACGCTGTCCAGCTCGCCCATTGACGCGGCGAACTGACGCAGCAGCTCCTTCTGAGAACCTGTCAGATTCTTCGGCACAGAGAGTGTCACAGTGACGAACTGATCGCCCCTGCCGTTGCCGCGCAGATAAGGTATGCCCTTGCCGCGCAGGCGGAACACCGTACCGGGCTGCGTACCCTCGGGAACCGTCATTTTCACGTTGCCGTCAAGCGTCGGCACCTCGATCTCCGCGCCAAGAGCCGCCTGCGAATATGTGATGGGCTGCTCGAGAAGGACGGAGTTCCCGTCGCGCTCAAAGCGTGAGTGGGGGCGGACGATGACCGACACAAGCAGATCGCCGGCGGGACCGCCGTTTGCGCCCGCGTTGCCCTTGCCGCGCTGGGAAATGGCCTGCCCGTCGTCGATACCGGCGGGGATGGTCACCTTTATCTTGTGCTGGCGGCGGATACTGCCCATGCCCTTGCAGGTCTTGCAGGGCTGGTGGATTATCTTGCCTCTGCCGCGGCACTTGCCGCAGGGCGCCTGCGACTGCATCACGCCGAAGGGCGTGCGCTGCGACTGCGTGACATAGCCGGTACCCTTGCAGTCGGGACATACCTCGGGCGTGGTGCCGGGGGCGCAGCCGGTGCCCTTGCAGTCGGGACACTGCTCGACACGCGCCACGGTGACTTCCTTTTCACAGCCGAAGGCCGCTTCCTCAAAGCTTATGTTCACGCTTGCGCGGATATTTTCGCCCTTGCGCGGCGCGTTGGGATTGCTCCTCTGACCGCCGCCGAAGCCGCCGAAGCCGCCGCCGAATATATCGCCGAATATGTCGCCCAGATCTCCGAAGCCGCCGAAGCCGCCGCCGAAACCCGCGCCGCCCGCGCCCGCGCCGTAGCTGGGGTCAAACGCCGCGTGGCCGAACTGGTCGTACTTCTTGCGCTTGTCGTCGTCGGAAAGTACCTCGTAAGCCTCGTTTGCCGCCTTGAACCGCTCCTCGCACTGCTTATCGCCGGGGTGCAGGTCAGGGTGGTTTTCCTTGGCTATTTTTCTGTATGCTTTTTTTATCTCATCGGCGCTCGCGCTTTTGTCAACGCCAAGCACCTCGTAATAATCTCTTTTTTCTGCCATAGCTCCTCCGATCCGCGCAAAACGCGCATCATCCGCCGCACCGGCGGACGCGTCCGCTCATTATACGGCGCTGCCTGTGTTTTTACGCGCCGTTGAGGCGGGGAAAACTCCTCGCCTCAACAGATTGTTGGTCACACTCCGTATCACGGGATGTGCGCCGGGACATCCGGAAAATTACTTCTTGTCGTCATCTACGACGGTGTAGTCTGCGTCGTAGTAATCCTGACCGCCCTGAGCGCCGCCCTGTGAAGGATCGGAGCCTGCGCCCGGCTGACCCTGTGCGCCGGCAGCCTGATACATCTTCTCGCTGACCTTGTAGAACGCCTGGGTAAGCGCCTCGGTAGCGGACTTGATAGCTGCGGTGTCGGTACCCTTGAGAGCGGTCTTCAGCTCCTCAAGCTTTGCCTCGACCTCACTCTTATCGGCCGCGTCGAGCTTGTCGCCCATCTCGGAGAGGGTCTTTTCGGTCTGGTAGACGATCTGATCGCCCTGATTGCGGACATCGACCTCTTCCTTGCGCTTTGCATCCTCAGCCGCGTACATCTCGGCTTCCTTGACTGCCTTGTCGATGTCTTCCTTGGACATATTGGAGGAAGCGGTGATGGTGATATGCTGCTCCTTGCCGGTGCCGAGATCCTTTGCGGAGACGTTGACGATGCCGTTGGCGTCGATATCGAAGGTGACTTCTATCTGAGGAACGCCGCGGCGCGCCGGAGCGATGCCGTCAAGATTGAAGCGGCCAAGGCTCTTGTTGTAAGCAGCCATCTCGCGCTCGCCCTGGAGAACGTTAACTTCAACGGAGGTCTGGTTATCGGCTGCGGTGGAGAAGACCTGGGACTTCTTCACGGGGATGGTGGTGTTGCGCTCGATGAGCTTGGTGCAGACGCCGCCGAGAGTCTCGATACCCAGAGACAGAGGAGTTACATCCAGCAGGAGCATACCCTTGGTATCGCCGGAGAACACGCCGCCCTGGATGGCCGCGCCGATTGCGACGCATTCATCGGGGTTGATGCCCTTGAACCCGTCCTTGCCGATGAGGGACTTGACCATTTCCTGAACTGCGGGGATACGGCTGGAGCCGCCGACCAGCAGGACCTTGGAGATGTCGGAGGGGTTAAGACCGGAGTCGGAGAGAGCCTGCTTTACAGGACCCATTGTCTTTTCGACAAGGTGATGTGTAAGCTCGTTGAACTTTGCCCTTGTGAGGGTCATATCAAGATGCTTCGGGCCGTTTGCGTCGGCGGTGATATAAGGCAGGTTGATGTTGGAGGTGGTTACGCCGGACAGCTCGATCTTCGCCTTCTCGGCCGCCTCGCGCAGACGCTGCATAGCGACCTTATCGCCGCTGAGGTCAACGCCCTCTGCCTTCTTGAACTCATCCACCAGGTACTTGGTGATGCACTCGTCAAAGTCGTCGCCGCCGAGACGGTTATTGCCCGCAGTCGCCAGAACCTCGATAACGCCGTCGCCTATCTCAAGCACGGAGACATCGAATGTGCCGCCGCCAAGGTCATAGACCATGATCTTCTGATCGGTTTCCTTATCAAGACCGTATGCAAGAGCCGCAGCGGTAGGCTCGTTTATGATACGCTTTACGTCGAGACCGGCGATCTTGCCGGCGTCCTTGGTCGCCTGACGCTGTGCGTCGGTGAAGTATGCAGGAACGGTGATGACCGCTTCCGTGACGCTCTGTCCCAGATACGCCTCGGCGTCTGCCTTGAGCTTCTGGAGGATCATTGCGGAAATTTCCTGCGGGGTATATGACTTGTTGTCGATGGTAACTTTGTAGTTGGAGCCCATTTCACGCTTGATGGAGGAAATGGTGCGGTCGGGGTTTGTGACCGCCTGACGCTTTGCAACCTGACCTACCATACGCTCGCCGGTCTTTGCAAATGCAACGACAGACGGGGTAGTGCGCGCGCCCTCTGCGTTCGGGATAACGACGGCTTCGCCGCCCTCCATGACTGCTACACAGCTGTTGGTTGTACCTAAGTCTATTCCTATTATCTTACTCATTGTGATTTCCTCCTATATAACGAAAATAATTTTTTACTTAATTTATATAACAAACGGCACATAGCCGGTTTGTCCTTTTTTAAATTCTTTTGGCAAAGCCAAAAGGGTGCGGGAAAATTAGTTTGTGCGTTCCTCCGGCAAAGCCAAAAGGGTGCGGGGTAAAACCCGATCAGTTTGCAACCTTGACCATTGCAAAGCGGATGACCTTGTCTCCTATCCTGAAGCCCTCCTGGAAGACCTCGACGATCTCGTTCTCGCCCTTCGTCTCATCGTCAATGTGCATTACCGCGTTGTGCAGCGCGGGATCGAACGTCTTGCCGAGACAGTCTATCTTCTCCACATGGAGCTTTTCCATGGTCGCATTGAACTGCGCCATTATCATCTCGACGCCCCTGCGGTACGCCTCATCCTCGGTGGAAGCTTTCAGCGCCCTTTCAAGATTGTCGTAAACCGGCAGGAACTTTGTGAGAACGTCCGCCTTGATGTCGTTGTAAAGGCTCTCCTTCTCCTTCTGGGAGCGGCGGCGGAAGTTGTCATACTCTGCGGCAAGGCGGAGGTACTTATCGTCCTTTTCCGCAAGCGCCTGAGCATGAAGCTCTTCCTTTTCCTTCTCCTCGGCTTTCTTGTCCTTCTTGGCGGGCTTCTTTTTGTTCTCGCCCTTCGTCTCTCCGGCGGGAGCGGCGTCCTTTATTTCCTCGCCCTTATCCGGGGCGGCGTTTTCCTTTTCTTCCTCCGCCTGAGCTGCGGTCTGCTTCTTTTCGTTATCTGTGCTCATTCGGATCATCTCCTTCTTTCATTGCCGGCTCAAAGCCTTACGCCGTTTTCATTCATCCTTCTTCGGCGGCTTCCGGCGGCCTATTATCAGTTTGTTGTGCATCCCCTCCGGGGGCGCGTCCCCCGTGCCGAGGCGTCTTGAAAGTCCTGCGGCAAGGGCGCTGAGCTTCGCGGCGACGGCCGAATAATCCATACGCGTCGGCCCGACCACGCCGATAAGCCCCTTTGTATTATCCCCCGCGTCGTAGGTCGCTATAACAACGCTGGAATCCTTCAGCTCCTCCGCCACGTTTTCCGGACCGATAAGCACCTGAACGCCGTTGTCGGCAAGCGATGCCAGCTCTTCGTCCGGCAGGATGTGATTCCCGCCCGAGAGATAGCTCATAAGGCGGTGCGCCTTGTCGGGGTCCCTGTATTCGGGCTGGTTGAGAAGCCTGTTCTCTCCCGCGACGAACGCCGTCGGTCTGAAGGCCTCCGACAGAACCTCAATGGCAAAGGACGCGATGACCGATGTAATGCCCATCGTGTCGTCCGCCGCCCGCTCCGTCGAGGAGATCAGCAGCGGGGTTATCTGCTCCTCGGAAATGCCCACGAAATTTGCGTTGAACAAAACCGAAAGCTTTTTCATCATCTGCTCCGTCACAGACACGGGAAGGTGAACAAGCTTGTTTTTCACCGTGCTGTCCGAGAGCATGACCACTATTATAAATGTGTTCGCGTCCACATAGATAATGTCGAATCTTTTGATGAGCGCAGGAGCGCGTGTGGTGAGGGCAAGAGCGGGATAATCGGTTATCTGCGAGGCAAGGCGGCTGACGTCGCTTATCGTCTCGTCAAGCTGCCTGAGCTTCACGTTGAGCCTGCTGTTTATCTCCTCCGTCTCCTCAAGGGAAAGCTTCTGCTTTTCCATAAGCTCGTTGACGTACATCCTGTACCCGGCCGGGGTAGGGACGCGTCCGGCGGAGGTGTGCGGCTGCTCAAGATAACCCATGTTCACAAGCTCCGCAAGCTCGTTGCGAATAGTCGCCGAGGAGCACCCAAGTCCCGCCTTCTCGGCGATGAACCTGCTGCCCACCGGTTCGGCTGTGCGGATATATTCATCCACAACTGCCGCAAGTATTTTCTTTTTTCTCTCGCTGACAGTCATTCCGTTCACCCTTAGCAAAGAGCCGTATCCGAACTCCGTCGGTTTTCAATTGTTTAGCACTCGCCTTCTCCGACTGTTGGCACTCTCTTTGTTCGAGTGCTAATATATCACCGTGCACACCCTTTGTCAATAGCCGCAGGGGCAAAAAAGCAAAATGTTAACACTTTATACACTTATCATGCCCATCCCGTGCCGATAAACGCAAAAATAAAAATTCCCTCTCCAGAGAGAGGGAATCATCTTGCTGAAAAACTCAGGACGCGGCGAGCGTCACGCGGTTGACTGCCTCGACAAGCTCCACGCACTGGCTTCTCGGGACAAGCGCAAGCGGCTGGCCGTCAACGACCGCCGCAAGCCTTTTCCGACGCATTTTCCTTCTTTTTCCGGATGCAAGGGGCGAAATATGTCCGTTTTTCGGTTGACATAAATTAGTTACTTGTGGTATATTGTTGACATTGCAGATAAAAGGAGCATTGTGCGATGAGAAGACATATCAAAGGTATTATATCGTTACTTTTATGCGCGGCGATTGTTGCCTCAGTCGGTGTGTCGGCTCTTGCCGCTCTTGAAGTCTCGAGTGCGCCGGAGGATACCGGCGACGGCACGACCATTCTTGACGAGGCCGCCATTTCCGAGAAGGTCAACGCGCTCATAAAGCAGTATACCGACGCCTCTCTCGTGGACAGCTCAAAGCTGGCCATTGCGTATACATATCTCGCCACGGGCAATTCGTGGTACTACAACCCCGATATGTGGTTTTACAGCGCGAGCATTTATAAGGTCCCGCTGATGATGATAATGGCGGAAAAGGACTCCAAGGGCGAGATCTCGCAGGATACCGATATCATGGGTCTGCCGCTGTCGCAGGTGGAGAAGATCGTGCTGGTCGATTCCAACAACGACTATGCCCACAACACCATGCGCTATCTCACCGGCGAGACGGTGAAGAAATCCTTTGAAAAGGGTACGCGCCCCATGTATCAGGCGTATTCCTCCCTCCCCGAAAGCTATTATCACAGCGACTTTGTGGAGTACAGCTATTTCACCGCCCGCTTCATGAACGACGTGATGTGTACGCTCTATAACGATCAGAGCCGCTTCCCGAACATAATCGGTCTTCTCAAGACCGCCCAGCCGCAGAATTATTATCACCTCAAGCTCGGCGATACATATCAGATCGCGCAGAAGTACGGCTATTACAAGGATTCGCGCAACACCGAGTGGCACAACAACACCGGCATCATCTACACTCCCAACCCCATAGTGCTCACCGTAATGACCGCGGACGCGAAAAAGGGAGAGCAGTTCATGGGCGATCTGGCGGAGCTGTTTGTCAACTATACTCTTGAGCTGGACACCAAGCTCAGCGAATACAAGGCCGAGCAGGAGCGCGCCGAGCAGGAGCGCATAGCCGCCGAGCAGGCCGCCGCCGAGGCCGAGGCAAAAGCCAAGGCCGAGGAGGAAGCGCGCATAGCCAAGGAAGAGGCCGATAAAAAGGCCGCCGAGGAAGCCGCGCTGAGAGCCGCCGAAAAGGAGGAAAAGGCAGCGGCGCGCAAGGCCGTTATCTCAAAGATACTCAGATACGTCGGCATTGCCGGCGCCGTGATAGTCGCCGTTCTGATAGCGGCGGCCGTCGTCACCTCCATGCGCAAGCGCAGGGAGCTTGAGGAAATGCCTGCGCCGCGCCGCCGAGGCAGGCGCGGTTACGATGATTACGGCGATTACGAGGATGAAGACGACTACGACGAAGACGAAGACGATTATTACGACGAAGATGACTACGACGAAGACGAAGACGACGAGGACGATTACGCCCCGCCCGCACGAAGAGCGGTAAGCGCAAAGCCCGCAGGCAAAGCGGCAGACGCGAAGCGGTCAGGCAAAGCGCCCTCTCCGTTCGCCGGCATCCTGCACAGGGACGCCTCTCCCGCCCGCGGCATGAGCGGGCGCGGCTATGCCGATTATGACGACGAGGACGAGGAAGACGATGAGGACGACGATGTTGTTCTCTACTCTCCGAGAAAGAGCGCCGGAGCGTCCGTTTCCGCCGTCAGACGCCGCGCCTTTGCCGCGGATACCGCTGCGGACGATGATGGCGGTGCGCCGCGGAAGGTGCGCGGCATGAAGGAGCGCCGGAACACCGTTTCCGCCGGAAGGCTTGCCGCATACGACGATCGCGACGATTACGAGGACGAGGATGAAGAAGACGAGGAGGACGGTTACGTCCCGCCCGTGCGCACCGCGTCCCGTAACCGGCGCACTGCCGCACCGCGCAGAGCCGCCTCTTACTACGACGATGAAGACGAGGATGCGGATGAGGACGACGAGGACGGTTACGTCCCGCCCGTGCGCAGAGCGCCGCTTACGCAGTCCGCAAAAAGCTCCTCCCCCGCCCGCAGGAGCTTCCGGAGCGTCGGGGACGATGAGGACGAGGACGACGAGCTGTCGTCAATGTTCGGCAGAGGCGGCAGAGGCGGCAGAAGCGGCGGCTATTCGCCCAGACACTGAATCATGTTCCCACGCCTTCCGCCGGAACGGCAAAAAAATCCTCCCTGCGCCGGAGGATGCCCAAAAACCTTTGCGCGCAAGGAGACTCGTATAATAAAGATGAAAAAAACCGTCATTCCGCTTGTTCTGCTTATTGCACTGTGCCTGTCGCTGTGCGCCTGCGGCAGCTCCTCCGGCTACGGCGTGTCGTCGATCGTCACGCTTGTCGAGCAGGATTATTCTCTGGGCTTCCGCAACGACGACCCAGTTTACTTCTATGTCACCGCCGCGCTTGAGACGCTTGCCGCAGAGGGCAGGATTGAACAGCTCACCGCAAAATGGTTCGGACAGGATATCATAAGCTTCCGGAAAAACGCCGACGCCCTGTCCCAGCTCACACCGCCCGACCCGAGGGTCTTCATCATCGGCGTGGACATAAACGCCTTCCCGATGGCATACCTGTCCAACGGGCAGTTCTGGGGCTTTGATGTGGAGCTTGCAAACGCCGTGTGCGAAAGGCTTGGCTGGACGCTGCAAATGCAGGCCATAGAAAAGGAAAATGCATATATCGAGCTTTCCTCCGGAAATATCGACTGCGCATGGGGCGGCATCGCGCTCATGCAGGAGGATATTGACGAAAAGAAGCTCACACAGTACGGGCCGTATGTACATAACGATATCGTCATCGCCGCAAGAGCCGGGTCAAGCATACGCAGCAAGCTTATGCTCTCCGGCAAGAATATGTGCATGAGCTCCACCTCAGAGGCGATGGACGCGCTCAACACCGACCCGTCTATCGCAAAGCGCCTCGGTCAGATCACAAGGCTTGCCGGCGGCACGGCGGAGTGCTTTGAAAATCTCTACGCCGGAAAGTGCGACGTCGTTCTCACAGACAGCACGGCGCTTTATTACTTCAACTGTCACTGATGCGGTATATCGGCTTCACAGTAAATGACGACGAGTGATCCGGGTGCAGGCAGGGTCTGCGCCGTGCATCCGCGGCGGCGCCGCGCTCCGGAAGCGGCCGCGCCCCCATGCAGGCCTTTCAATGACTGCCGAATTTGAGGTTTTCCGATTTTACTGACTGTCCGGGCGGCGCCGCGGCGCTGCTTAAAGGGGAAACAACGCCCCCGTCCGCCGGCCGCGGCCGGCGGCGGAGACGTTGTTTTTTTGCGCGGCGCGGGCCTCGGTCAGATGCCGTCGTCGGCTACGCTGTCGGTTCTGAACAGAAGCGACACGCACCACAGCGCGGACAGACCTACCAGCGTGTAGATCACGCGGCTGACCGTTGCGGTCTGACCGCCGAACAGCCATGCAACAATATCAAAGCGGAAAAGTCCCACGCTGCCCCAATTGACGCCGCCTATGATGGCAAGGATAAGGGCTATGCGATCCATTATCATGTAAATTTTCTCCTCTCAATGAAGTACATTCGCTATTATTTCCAGGAGGGTCAAGAAATATTCAGGCTTCCCGCTCTTTACAAAAAACCGGAAAACGTATATTATATCTGAGAAAAAAAGTTTTGATCCACAAACGGAAGGGCAAAGCAATGGAAAGTAAGGTTTTTGAATTTATAGAAGCGGAGCAGCTCCGGCAGAACAATAATGTCGAGCTTATCGCATCCGAAAATTTTGTCAGCGAGAACGTTATGAAAGCCGTCGGAAGCTGTCTTACAAATAAATACAGCGAGGGCTACCCCGGCAGGCGCTATTATGGCGGCTGTCAGTGTGTGGACGCGCTGGAGAGCTACTGCAAGAGCAAGTGGCAGGAGGTCTTCAGGACGGATTACGCTGTCAACGTTCAGCCGCACTGCGGAAGCGGGGCAAATATGGCGGCTTACATGGCGGTGCTCAGCCCCGGCGATACAATATTGTCCATCGCGCTGGACGACGGCGGGCATCTTACCCACGGAAGCCCCGTGAATTTTTCCGGCAAGCTTTACAATATCGTCAATTACGGTATCGACGAAACCGGCCGCATCGACTATGAGGACGTCAGGCACAAGGCGGAGCAGTTCCGCCCGCAGCTTATACTTGCCGGCGCGTCCGCTTACAGCCGTGAGATAGATTACAGGATCTTTGCCGAAATCGCGCGCGCTGTCGGCGCGTATTTCATGGTGGATATGGCTCATGTGGCAGGGCTTATCGCCGCGGGGGATCATATTTCTCCCTTCGGTCTGGCGGACATCATCACGACCACCACCCATAAAACGCTGCGCGGTACGAGAGGCGGTCTGATATTCAGCACTCAGGAGCTTGCAAAGAAAATCGACAGCGCCGTATTCCCCGGTACGCAGGGCGGCCCCTTGCAGCATATAATCGCCGGAAAGGCGGTCACGGCGGAGGAGGCCTGCACGGAGCAGTTCCGTCAGTATATCCATCAGGTCTGCCGCAACGCGAAGGCAATGGCGGCGGAGTTTGCCGCCCTCGGCTATGACGTTGTGAGCGGCGGCACGGACAACCATATGTTCGTCGTCGATTTCAGCCGCACTCACCCATACCTCACCGGCAAGACGGTTCAGGACACTCTGGACGGGTACGGCATCACGCTCAACAAGAACTGCGTTCCCGGCGAAAAGAGGAATCCCACCCAGACAAGCGGCGTAAGGATAGGCACCCCCGCCATGACCACAAAGGGCTGGAAGGAGGAGGACTTTATCCTCTGCGCAAGAAAGATCGACGGCATAATCCGCACTGTGCCGCAGGGCTGACGCGCCGCGGGAAAATTATTTTTGCGTTCGACAAAAGCGGTGTTCTTTCGCTCTTTACAAGGCGCGGCAAAAGCGCTATTATAATCTCACAGCTTATCCAATTGATCCGCGTGGATCAGGCTCATATCTTTATCCCACATTCTCTTAATGCCCCGTGACCGAAAGCCACGGGGCATCTTTTTTGATATATTAAAGAGTTAAGAGTGGAGATAACTCCTCACTGAACAAAGCTTTTCACAGAAACAGCTTCTTTACAAGCAGCAGGAGCGCGCAGAGGAATACCAGCAGCGTGAACATCAGAAGCCCCTTCATGCCCTGCGTTCTGATATATTCGCGCATATCGGGCGCGTTTCCGAATTTCTTTTTCAGCTTTATATTGGATGAAAGCAGATTGAGCACATAGAAAAAGACAAAGAATATCGCAAGCAGCAGTCCCAGCGCCGCAATTATCCCGTAAATTTCCTTATCAAGCATTTTTATTATCCTCCGGTCAGAAGCGTGTAATTGTATTCGGTATACGCATTGTTCAGCCAATGCGGGAGCTGTTGAGCATGGCGTCCTTCAGCTCCATGAGCTTCGGGGAGAGATCGACATAATACCCGTGGGGATTTGAAAAGCGCTTGACCTCCGGCCAGAGCGTACTCACCTGATAGGCACAGCTGCGCTTTATGTCGATAAGCGCGGGGCAGTCATACACAAGCTCTCCGCCGCGGAACACCGGCACAAGCAGCTCGTGCGCCTCAAAATTCTCCATGACCTTGGTCTTCCAGCGGGCGACCGGGTGGCACAGCTCAAGAGGCTTCGTATCGTCCACGATCTCGTCGTGCAGCGTGATATAATCCGCCTCCGCCATGCCGGTTCTGCGGTTATAAAGGCGGTATACCTTCTTGAAGCCCGGATTCGTTATCTTGTCTACGTTTTCGCTTATCTTGATTTTCGGGATGATATTCCCGTCCTTATCCTCCACCGCGCACAGCTTGTATACCCCGCCGAACACCGGGTTGCTCCTTGAGGTGATGAGCCTTTCGCCCACGCCGAAGGAGTTGATGCACGCGCCCTGAGAGAGTATCTCCGTTATGATATTCTCGTCGAGAGAGTTTGAAACTGTTATCGCGCACTCCGTCCAGCCAGCCTCGTCGAGCATCTTCCTCGCCTTTTTTGTAAGATACGCCATGTCGCCCGAATCAAGGCGGATGCCGCATTTCGTGATGCCAAGCGGCTTAAGAACCTCGTTGAAAGCGCGTATCGCGTTCGGCACACCCGAACGGAGCGTGTCATAGGTATCGACAAGCAGCGTTGCGGCGTTGGGATATGTCCGGCAGTAGGAGAGGAAAGCGTCATACTCACTCGGGAACATCTGCACCCATGAGTGCGCCATCGTACCCGCCGCCGGAACGCCGTATATCTGATCGGAGACGGTGCATGCCGTACCGGCGCAGCCGCCGATAAACGCCGCCCTTGCGCCCGTCACCGCGCCCGCAATGCCCTGTGCGCGGCGTGAGCCGAACTCCAGCACGGCGCGTCCGCCCGCAGCGCGGCAGATACGGTTCGCCTTGGTTGCGATAAGGCTCTGATGATTTATCTCAAGGAGAATATACGTCTCAAGAAGCTGCGCCTGTATCGCTGGTGCGCGCACGGTGATCACCGGCTCTCTCGGGAAGATGGGCGTTCCCTCCGGTACCGCCCAGATATCGCCGGTGAATCTGAAATTGCTGAGGTAATCCAGGAAGCCCTCGTCAAAAAGGCCGCGTGAGCGGAGATATTCTATATCCTCCCGGTCAAAGTGCAGGTTCTGAACATAGTCGATTATCTGCTCAAGTCCGGCGGCGATGGCAAAGCCGCCCTTATCCGGTACGTCGCGGTAGAACACGTCAAAATACGTGATCATATCCTGCATACCCTCTTTGAAATAGCCGTTGCCCATGGTAAGCTCATAAAAATCGCAGAGCATCGTAAGGTTTATACCGTTGGCGGACTTCATGTAAATTACCTCCAGAAAATAGTGGGAGAAAAGCTTTTATAAAAGTGAGGAGTTATACTTCTCAATCGCCTTTTTCAGAATATCTATTGCGCGCTCTATGTCCTCGCAGCAGATCGTGTACGCAAGGCGCACCTCGTTCCTGCCCTTGCCGGGCGTGGCATAGAACGGCTCGCCGCAGGCAAGGAGCACCGTGTCTCCGTTATCGTCAAACTCGGTAAGCATGAACTGCTGGAGCTTGTCCGCATCGTCCACCGGCAGAGACACCATCACATAGAAAGCGCCCTTGGGCGTTTCGCATTTTACGCCCGGTATCTCATGCAGCTTTCTTATCATCGTGTCGCGGCGGCGGTTATATTCCTTCTTCACCTCGTCGAAATATCCGTCGGGAAGCGAATAGAGCGCGGCGGCGCCGAGCTGATCGACGGTGGCGGAGCACAGGCGGCACTGGCACCATTTGAGAGCCTGCTCCATAAACCGTTCGTTCTTTGATATTACCATACCTATTCTTGCGCCGCAAGCGGAAAAGCGCTTGGAAACGGAGTCTATCACTATAACGTTGTCTTCGTAGCCTTCAAACTGCAATGAGCTGAGAAGCGGCTCGTCGGAATAGACGAACTCCCTGTAAACCTCATCGCAGACGAGGAACAGCCCATGCTCCTTCGCAATGTCGAGAATGACCTTGAAATCGTCCCGTGAAAGGACGTTTCCGGTCGGGTTGCCGGGGGAGGTTATGAATATGGCGCGGGTCTTTTCGTTTATGCACCTTTCGATATTCTTCCTGTCGGCGTAGAAATAGCCGTTTTCGGGAGAGGTGGGTACGGGGCGGATAACGCCGCCGGCAAGCGTGACGGCGGTGGCGTAGTTGGGATAGAACGGCTCAGGGATTATTATCTCGTCCCCGTCGTCCAGAATACACGCCATTATCATCTGGAACGCCTCGCTTCCGCCGCTTGCGACAAGGATGTCCTTCCTGTCAAGCTTCACGCCGATCCTGCCGTAATATTCCCTCACCGCGTCCAGAAGCTCCGGTATGCCGTCGGAGGGCGCGTAGGCAAGCACCGGCTCGGAAAAGCTTCTGAGCGTATCGAAGAATATATCCGGCGTCTTTACATCAGGCTGTCCGATGTTGAGCGGGTATATCCTTATTCCGCGCTTCTTTGCATCGTCTGCCATGCCGCTGAACTTCCGCATAGGTGAAAGACCGCATTTTTCTATTTTTGACGAGTATTTCATTATATTTACCTCATATCTCAAAGCCCAAAATCTGAGCTTTCCCTTTCAAATACCTTGTTTTTTTCCGCCCAGCGGCTTCTGAAGCCCGGAGGGCAGACGGCCGCGGGAAAGCCGTATCTTCCCCACTTTGCAAAAAATTCCCGCTCCTGCTCTATGCACATACCGCTAAGCTGCGTAAAATCCGCCGCGGCGCAGCTTTCCGCAAGGGCTATCCATCCGCTCTGTATCTCATCGCGCTCGGCATAATACTCCGCCGGAAGCCTCTTCCCTATGAGCGAGCGGCGGAATTTTTCGCTTTTCCGCCAATAATATTCACTGCCGGTGTCGTTTTCGTAGAACACCGGACATACCGGCTTGCTGCCGAACAGCCACGGCTTGAAAAGCGACACGCACGGGCAGGATGAGCCTGTGAGCCACAGGATCGTTCTGTCCTTTGTCACGTCCGCAACCATGGACTGCGTCGTATGGTCTCCAACCAATCCCCCGAAGTGCATACACGGGCTTGAAACGCTGCCCGAAGCAAAGGGAGCCTTTGCGTCATGCGCACGAAGCGCCGACATCATATCCCCCGCATTTTCCGCGCTTTCAAGCATTTTCCCGGTAATGGCGCGGCGTCTGTCCGCACAGGAAAACGTTGAAAAAATAAAGTCGGAATGAGCCTTTTTAAAATCAAGTCTTTCGCCGGAGTATGCGTCGGCATCGCTGCCAAGGGTAAGACGGTTGGAGATGGTAGCTCGGTCGTACCCCTTCCATGCCCATTCTTTATGGAAGGTCTCGAGCACGTATAATTTTTCCGTATCGCCTATAAGAAAGGAATTGTTATAATAAAACTCATGGTCATAGCCGCAGCTGCCGCCCTGACCGTACTTTTCAAGATTTTCAATGATACATTCAAGCGCCTGCGCGGCGCTTTCGCTTCTTTCAAGCGCAAGGCGGAGAAGATCCATGCCGGTAAGAGCGTCCCTGCCGTAACCGCCCTTTGTGAACACGGCCTCGTTGCCTATGCACACGCCGCAGTCGTTCACGCCCATCTCCGCGCCCCACATCCACTGCGGACGCGAAAGCAGGACCGCGTGCGTCTCCTTGACCTGATCTACATCTAAATAGGTCGTGCGCTGCACGGCTCTTCTTTCATGCGCCGCCGGCTTTTTGCGCGAATATCCGATAACAAGATCCGTGTCAAAATGCATGAGCGCATCGTGATATTCGATTATCTGCACTTCATTGGGACTTCTGTCGCTGTTCTTGGCAAAAAGCAGCCGTCCGTCCTTCGTAAAGCCGAGAGTATCGCACATTTTTCCGTTCTCCGTAAGTAACTTTTATAAACACAAAGTATATCACAAAGATGTTAAGAAAAGCAAACATTTTTCCGTGCGCGGGGGTTTGCTTTTGCGCACATATTCTGTTATAATCACAACATCTTCTATATTATATTTATATCTTGAAAAAAGGCGGAAAATCTGCTATACTTAATTGATTTGGTATGACAGATTTTCCGTGTGTTTTCCGGAGGTTATATATATGAATTCACTCAACGATCTTTGGCAGGAGATCATTAAATTTCTTGCCGGAAAAATGAATGAATCCGCGCTTCAGACATGGTTCTCCGACTGTGAGCCGGTGGAGATGGACGACAGCCGTTTTGTCATCCATACCTCGAACGACTTCAAGCGCGACGTTATAGACAGCAGATACACCTCTCTTATAAAGGAAGCCCTCAATTACCTTTTCTCTGCCGATTTTGACATCGTAGTTCTTGCCGGAGACGAGATAAACGATTATGTCAAGACCGAGAAGTCGGACAATTCCCTGCCCGAGACCGCCGGATACACCTTTGACCGCTTTATCGTCGGCACCTCAAACAAATTCGCCCACGCGGCGGCAATGGCCGTGGCGGAAAAGCCGGGACAGGCCTACAACCCGCTTTTCATATACGGCAACTCCGGTCTTGGCAAAACGCATCTTCTGCTGGCGATAGGGCAGTATATCCACGAAAAAACGCCGGGTAAAAAAATCGTCTATATCAAGGGCGATGAATTCACGAACAACATGGTGCGCTCGATACGCGACGGCACGGCGGAGGAGTTCCGCACGAAATACAGAAACGCAGACCTGTTCCTTGTGGACGATATTCAGTTCATTGCCGGCAAGCAGCAGACGCAGAACGAATTTTTCCACACCTTCAACAACATCTACGAGGCCGGACACCAGATAGTCATTACCTCCGACCGACCGCCGATGGAGATGAGCCTGCTGGACGACCGTCTGCTCACCCGCTTTGAGGGCGGACTTATGGCGGATATCCAGCCGCCCGACGTGGAGACAAGAATGGCGATCACACGCAACAAGGCCTCTCAGCTGGGTCTTGTGCTGTCGGACGAGGCGGTGGTATACATCGCGGAAAAGATAACCGCGAACATCCGCCAGCTTGAGGGCGTTATAAAAAAGCTCACCGCGTATAAGGAGATACTTGACGAGGTGATAACGATAGATTCCGTACAGCGCGCCATAAACGACGTGATACGCGACGGCGAATATATCCCTAAGCCCGATGAGATCATACGTGAGTGTGCAAGATATTATAATATAAGGGAGGATGAGCTTACAGGTCAGTCCCGCTCCAAAAATCCGACGATGGCGCGGCAGGTGGCGATGTACCTCATGCGCTCGCTCACGAATATGTCGTTGAAGGACATCGGCGCAAGCTGCGGCGACAGAAACCACACGACAGTCCTCTCCTCGATACGCAAGGTAGAGGATCTTCTGAAAAACGGAACGGAAATGGCGGCTACGATAAGGGACATCACCGGCAATATCAACAGCTGATCTGGCTGCCCGATTTTTCAACATAAGGCTGTTCAAAGTTCAAAGACGCAATGTTGAAAACTTTCTGAACGGACCGGATGTTGAAAGACAAAAAATTACAAACATTTTTTTCAACACGAAAAACGGCGCGTTCTCTTGCCTGAAACGGGTTTTGAACAAAAAAAACGCCTACTAATTCTTTTACTAAAAAATACTTATTTACTTACTTACAGAGCGAAAGCGCTTTGTGTGACAACGCACGGAGGAAGGATTATGAAATTCACTTGTGACAAATATGAGCTTCAGCAGGCTGTCGCGGTCTGCTCGAGAGCGACTGCGGCAAAAAGTCCCGTTCCCGCGCTTGAGGGTATCCTTATAACGGCCGGCGATACGCTGCGCCTGACGGGCTACGATCTCAAAAAGGGTATCTATACGGATATCGACGCGGATATCGACGTGTGCGGAAGCATCGTCGTAAACGCAAGGCTGTTCGGCGAAATGATCCGCCGTATGCCCGATGGGCGCGTTTCGTTCAGCGTCGATGAAAACGAGAACGTATACCTCAAATGCGGCAAGAACGAATATAAATTCATGGGCATCAGCACGGACGATTACCCCGAAATACCCACTATCGACAACGGAAGCTCCATGACCATGCCGATGGCGATACTCAAGAGCATGATAAACCAGACCATTTTTGCCGTTGCGGATACGGACGTAAGACCCATATACACCGGCGCTCTGTTCGAGGTCGAGGAAAAGGAGCTTACAATTGTCGCGGTAGACGGGTACCGCCTTGCAAAAAGGGTGGAGAAGCTCAACGATGCAAAGCTGAAAAAATCAAGCTTCGTCGTTCCCGGCTCGTCCCTTTCGGATGTTGAGAGAATATGCACGGAAGGCGAGGGAAACGTCGATATAAACGTCGGCGCAAAGCACATATCGTTCTCTATCGGCGGAACGGTCGTTATAAGCCGCCGTCTCGAAGGCGAGTTCATGAATTACAGAAAATCCATCCCGACGGAGTTTGAGCACAAGATAACCGTGTCGAAATCGGAATTTATGACCTCAATAGAACGCGTCGCGCTCATCATCTCAGAAAAGAACAACAGCCCCGTGCGCATGACCTTCAACGACGGGTACATATACCTGCGCTGCCAGAACCCCGTCGGCGTGGCAGAGGATGAATGTTTCTGCGACGGCACGGGCGGCGGAATGGAAATAGGCTTCAACAACAGATATATGACAGACGTGCTCAAGGCCTCCGGCAAGGACAAGCTGCTCATCTGCATCAACTCACCCTCATCCCCGTGCATCATAAAGGCCGAGGACGAAAGCGACGCGTTTACGTATATGATCCTGCCGGTAAGGCTGAAGGCGTAATCGAGTGAGGAGCTTTTCACTTGAAAGAAAGGGTTTTGAAAAACGAAAAAAATGGAAAAAATTACTATAAATACAGAATTTATCAAGCTTGAATCGCTTCTGAAATTCGCGGGTCTGTGCATGAGCGGGGGAGAGGCGAAAAACGTCATTTTAGATGGTCTTGTAAAGGTCAACGGAGAGGTCTGCACCATGCGCGGGAAGAAGATACGTGCGGGCGATACGATAGAGTACGGCGGAAAAATTCTGACGGCAGAATATGAGGGTTGACAGAATCGCCCTTCAGGGCTGGCGCAATTATGAATTTGCGTCGGTGGAGCTTTCGCCGGGTACAAATGTCATAACCGGACGCAATGCCCAGGGCAAGACGAATCTTTTAGAGGCGGTATACATGCTCTCCTGCGGGAGAAGCTTCCGGAGCCGCTTAGACAGGGAGCTTGTCGGCTTTGATTTTTCCGACGCGGAAATACTCGCGGATGTGTACAGTCACGGCAGGGAGCAGACGGTCAGATTGCTGCTGCACCCGGGACAGCCGAAAAGAATCACGGTCAACGGCGTGAAAAAGACGGCGGGGGAGCTTTCGGAAACGATGAACGCAGTGCTGTTCTGTCCGGACGATCTCAACCTTATAAAGGACGGGGCGGCGGTGAGAAGAAAGCTTCTTGATAACGCGATAAGCCAGATCCGCCCGAGATATGCCGAGCTTCTTTCGCAGTTCAACAGATTTTACGAGCATAAAACGCGGATATTGAAGGATTGGCGCGAAAAGCCCGCGCTGCTTGAAACACTGGATGATTTCTCAGACGGCATGGCGAGAACGGGCGCGCAGATAATCCGCTACCGCGCCGCGTTTGCCGCACGGCTCAACGAGACGGCGGCGCCGATCCACGCGGAATTTTCCGGAAACGGCGAGAAGCTGGAGATAGGCTATAAAACCGTCAGCACAGTGAGCGATACATCCGCGCCGTCAAAGAATATATATTTTGAGATATGCGCCCACCAGGAGAAGCACCGGCAGGCGGAGCTTGACAGCGGACAGTGCCTGACCGGCGCGCATAAGGACGATCTTGAGATATTTATAAACGGCTCTCCCGCACGTGCGTTTGCCTCTCAGGGGCAGACGAGGACGGCGGCGCTGTCAGTAAAGCTTGCCGAGCGGGAGATTTTTCTCAGGGAAACGGGAGAGTATCCGATATTGCTTCTGGACGATGTGCTGTCGGAGCTTGACGCAAAGCGGCAGGAATTTGTACTCAACCGCATAGGCGGCGGGCAGACGCTCATAAGCTGCTGCGAGGACGAGGGCATCTCATCCCGCACAGGCGGGAAGGTCATATTTGTGGAAAAAGGGAAAACCAGATAGAGTGAGGAGTTGAATCGCCGCGTGAGCGGCTCAACATCTCAACTCTTAACTCTCCACTCTATATTGTATATTGTACTATGTATATTCACATCGGAAAAGGCACGGTTATCGACGAGAGGGAAATAATCGGCATATTCGATCTTGACATCACCTCTCAGTCGCACATAACAAGAAAATATCTCAGCGCGGCCGAAAAAGCCGGACAGGTCATAAACGCGGCGGAGGATATTCCAAAATCCTACGTAGTGACCGAGGCAGGCGGGATAAAAAAGCTCTATCTCAGCCAGATGGCTGTATCCACTCTGCTCAGGCGGGCGGAAAACCTCAATAAAGCCGGAGAGATTTTTTTATAAGCTGAACGGAAAAATTCTGATCCGTATATGTTCCGGCAGTCAAATAATTTCGCTGAAAAAAGTAAAACTCGATAAGGAGAAAAGATAAAAGAATATTTGGGTGATAAAGCGGAGATACCCTCTCCACTCTCCACTCTTTACTCTTAACTCTTGAAATAAAGATGTCTGATTTGATAGAAAACGTAAACAAAAGCGCGGAGGAATACGACGCATCGCAGATACAGGTGCTTGAAGGGCTTGAGGCCGTAAGAAAGCGCCCGGGTATGTATATCGGCTCCACCTCGTCATCGGGTCTGCACCATCTCGTGTATGAGATCGTCGATAACGCAATCGACGAGGCTCTTGCGGGCTTCTGCACCGATATAGAGGTGACGATAGAAAAGGGCGATATAATCCGCGTTGAGGACAACGGGCGCGGTATCCCCGTCGATATACAGGAGCAGACAGGCAAAAGCGCGCTTGAGGTCGTGTTCACGGTGCTGCACGCGGGCGGTAAGTTCGGCGGCGGCGGCTACAAGGTCTCCGGCGGTCTGCACGGCGTCGGCGCGTCGGTCGTCAACGCGCTTTCCGAATGGCTCGAGGTTCAGGTGCATAAGGACGGGAAAATATACCAGATGCGCTTTGCAAGGGGCGCTATCACGCAGGAGATAACCGTCGTCGGCGAAACGGACAGGCGCGGCACAATCGTCCGCTTCAAGCCCGATCCGGAAATGTTCGACGACACGGTATACAGCTACGACATCCTCCATACCCGTATGCAGGAGCAGGCTTTCCTCAACGCCGGCGTTTCTATCATGCTCAGCGATGAGCGCGGCGAAGAAGAAAAAAGCGAAAAGATGTGCTATGAGGGCGGCATAAGGGAATATGTGAGCTTTATAAACAAGAACAAGACCCCCATACACGACGAGATAATATATCTCTCCGGTCAGAAGGGCGACGCCGTGGCGGAGATAGCGATACAGTATACCGACGTATACAACGAAAGCATAGTCTCCTTTGCAAACGACATACACACTCCAGAGGGCGGTATGCACGAAACCGGCTTCAAGACGGCGCTGACAAGGGTCATAAACGCCTACGGCGCGAAGACGAACGTCATAAAGGGCGACGATAAGGTCAGCGGCGAGGACGTGCGCGAGGGCATCACGGCGATAATCTCCGTAAAGCTTCCGGAGGCGCAGTTTGAAGGACAGACAAAGCAGAAGCTCGGCAACGCGTATATAAGAACGCTTGTTGACGGCATCGTCAACGATCAGCTCACCGAGTTTCTGGAGGAGCATCCCGCCGTCGGCAAGGCGATACTTGAAAAGGCGATGATGGCCAACCGCGCACGCGAGGCCGCACGCAAGGCGAAGGAGAGCGTCCGGCGCAAAACGGGGCTTGAATCCGGTCAGATGCCCGATAAGCTTCAGGACTGCAATGAGCGCGACCCGGGGCTGTGCGAAATATACATCGTCGAGGGCGACAGCGCCGCAGGCTCCGCCATTCAGGGGCGCGACTCAAGATTCCAGGCGATACTTGCCATGTGGGGCAAGATGCTCAACGTCGAGAAGGCAAGGGCGGACAAAATATACGGAAACGACAAGCTCTACCCGCTCATCGTCGCGCTCGGCGCCGGCATAGGGGACGAGTTCAACATAGAAAAGCTCCGCTACCACAAGATAATCATAATGGCCGATGCCGATGTTGACGGAAGCCATATCCGCACACTCCTGCTGACGTTCTTCTTCCGCTATATGCGCCCGCTCATTGAAAACGGCTATGTCTACTCCGCCGTTCCCCCGCTCTATAAGCTCACCCGCGGAAAACAGCAGAGGGTCGCCTACTCGGATGAGGAGCGCGACAGGCTCTCCGCCGAGATGCGCGCCGACAACCCCAACGCCAAGGTCGATATCTCCCGCTTCAAGGGTCTGGGCGAGATGGACCCGCACGAGCTGTGGGACACCACAATGGATCCCGAAAAGCGCTCCCTGCGCAGAATAACTCTCAACGACGCCATCCGCGCCGATCAGATCTTCAACGTACTCATGGGCGAGGACGTCGAGCCGCGCCGCGAATGGATAGAGCAGAACGCAAAATACGTCGTGAACCTTGACATCTGAAAAGAGAGCGGAGAGTTAAGAGTGGAGAGAGATGGATAATAGAGCGGCAAAGAACAAAAGCATGGCTTTCGCAATAAGAATGGTAAAGCTTTACAGATATCTCAGCGAAGAGAAAAAAGAATTTATAATCTCAAAACAGGCTTCTTGACCGAAAGACAGTTCAGCTCTCTTTACGCAGACGCCAATGAAATAAGAAAAATACTCTCATCGACAACAAAGACGGTAAACGAGCAAAAATAAGAACAAAAAAGTGCAGAAGTCAGAAAAAGTGAAAAGTAAAAGGGGAAAGTGAAGCAAGAAACATTCCACTCTCCACTCTTTACTCTCCACTCTTGATGAAAGTGCAATACTGCACAATTGGAGTAAAAATGCCACATAAAAGAGACTACAAACCGGAAGACATACTTTTCCCGAATCAGGTGATATACGAGTCGGAGCTTGTAAGCGAGATGCAGACAAGCTATATCGACTACGCCATGTCCGTCATCGTCGGCAGGGCGCTGCCCGATGTGCGCGACGGCCTCAAGCCGGTACACAGGCGCATACTCTACGCCATGTATGAGGACGGTCTGACCTCCGATAAGCCGTTCAAGAAATCCGCCACCTGCGTCGGCGACGTGCTCGGCCGTTACCATCCGCACGGCGACACGTCGGTATACGACGCGCTGGTGCGTCTTGCGCAGGACTTTTCCCTGCGCTACACGCTTGTGGACGGCCACGGCAACTTCGGCGACGTGGACGGCAACCCCCCCGCCGCCTACCGTTACACCGAGGCGAGGATGTCCAGGCTCTCAAACGAGATGCTGCGCGACATCGACAAGGAAACCGTCGATTGGGACCCCAACTTCGACGAAAGCCGCAAGGAGCCGAGGGTACTCCCCTCCCGCTTTCCCAACCTCCTTGTCAACGGCTCGTCCGGTATCGCCGTCGGCATGGCGACAAATATTCCCCCGCACAACCTCAACGAGGTCATAGACGCCTGCGTCTGCGTGCTGGATAACCCCGACGCCGGACTTTCAGAGCTTATGGAGCATATCAAGGGACCCGACTTCCCCACAAAGGGCATCATCATGGGCAGAAGCGGAATCCGTCAGGCGTATGCCACGGGGCGCGGCAAGGTGCTTGTCAGGGCGCGCACGGATTTTGAGGAGTACGGCAAGGACAAGCGCATAAGAATCATCGTTCATGAGCTTCCCTATCAGGTCAACAAAAAAATGCTCATCAAGAACATGGCCGATCAGGTCAGGGACAAGCGCCTTGAGGGTATCTCAGATCTGCGCGACGAATCAGACCGCAACGGTATGCGCATCGTTATAGAGCTGAAGCGCGACGCGAACCCGCAGGTCGTGCTCAACCGCCTCTTTGCCCAGACGCAGCTGCAAACAACGTTCTCAATAAATATGCTGGCTCTCGTCAACAACCAGACCCAGCCGAAAATACTCTCGCTCCGGCATATTCTGGACGAATATCTCACCTTCCAGGAGGAGATCATCGTCCGCCGCACAAAGTTCGATCTCAGAAAAGCGGAGGAGCGGGCGCATCTGCTGGAAGGCCTGCTCGTCGCGCAGGATAATATCGACGAGGTCATCCACATAATCCGCACAAGCTACGACAACGCAAAGCAGCGCCTTATGGAGAGGTTCAGCCTTTCCGACGTGCAGGCGCAGGCGATATGCGATATGCGCCTTATCTCCCTTCAGGGACTCAACCGCGAAAAGCTGGAGGCGGAGTATAAGGAGCTTGAGGGGAAGATAGCGTACTATAAGGAGCTGCTTGCAGACCCAGAGAAGATAAAGGGCGTACTCAAGGACGAGCTTATTGCCATCCGCGACAGATTCGGCGATGCGCGCAAGACCGAGATACAGGACGTTGCGGACGAAATAGACGCGGAAGATCTCATCGAGGAGGAGCAGTGCGTCTTCACGCTTACAAACGGCGGCTATATAAAGCGCATCCCCGTGAGCGAATACAAGGCGCAGGGGCGCGGCGGCAAGGGCATCCGCGCAATGACTACCAAGGACGAGGACTTTGTGGAGACCGTCTTTACCGCCTCCACGCATGACAATATCCTCTTTTTCACCTCCCTCGGGCGCGTGTTCATAAAGAAGGGCTATACCATTCCCGAGGCAGGACGCGCCGCAAGAGGCACGAATATCGTCAATATCCTCCAGATAGAAAACGCGAACAACGAAAAGATAAGCGCAATGATACGCTCAAGAAGCCTTGACGAGGACAGCTATCTCATGTTTGTCACGCGTCTTGGCACGGTCAAGCGTATGCGCCAGATCGAGCTAAAAAATATCCGCTCAAGCGGTATACGCGCACTCAACCTTGACGAGGGCGACGAGCTTATGAGCGTCTTTGCCACCACGGGCGGCGAGGACATTATGATCGCCTCAAAGGACGGTATGGCAGTCTGCTTCAACGAAAGCGACGTCCGCCCCATGGGCAGGACGGCGGTAGGCGTTCGCGGCATCAGGCTCAGAGAGGGCGATCGCGTCGTCGGCGCGGGCAGCACCGCACACGGCGCACAGATTCTCACCGTCACCGAAAAGGGCTACGGCAAGAGAACGTCTACGGATGAATACGCGGTGCGCGGCCGCGGCGGCGTGGGCATAAAGAACTACAACGTCACCGCGAAGACGGGACCTGTCGCCGACGTGAAGATAGTCACCGGCGAGGAGGATATCCTCCTTATAAGCGACGACGGCACCATAATCCGCACACCCGCCGACAGCATCTCACTCCAGTCACGCACCGCGCAGGGCGTAAGGGTCATGAGACTTCTTGAGGGCAGCAGGGTCATCTGCATGGAGACGACCGAAAAGGAAGCCGCCGGGGAAGGCGATACGCCGGAGGAGACGGAAAATGAATAAAAAGAAACAGCAGGGAACAGCGTGGACGGGTGTCGTTGTGGTGCTGCTGGGTGCGATAATGGCGGCGGCCGAGGGCGCGCTCCCGTTTCTGGTGATAGCCGTCATCGCCGCAGTCATCTGCATCGTGAACGCCGCCGCAAAGAAAAAGTCCGTCGGCGCGGCGGCGGACAGAGCGGGCGCGGTGAAGCGCATGAGCGCGCACGAGACAAGCACAAGGGCATATTCCGCGCACGGCGGGGAAAGCGCCGCCATACGCTGCACTTGCAGCAAGGGCAAGCAGCGCTATCTCGATCAGGCGGCGATGTTCTATAAAAACGGGTTTATCGACCGTGCGGAATACAACCTCATGTGCGAAAGGTACAATAAGCTCGACCTCCCGGAGGGGTTTTAAAAGTGAGGAGTGAGGAATAAGGAACCAGTAAAAATGAAAACAGTAACCATCTATACCGACGGGGCGTGCTCGGGGAATCCGGGGCCGGGCGGCTGGGGCGCGATACTCAGCTATAACGGGCGCGAAAAGGAGCTGTCCGGCGGCGAAAGACAGACCACAAACAACCGCATGGAGCTGACCGCGGTCATTTCGGCGCTTGAAGCGCTCAGAGAGCCGTGCGCTGTTGAGCTGTATTCCGACTCAAAATACGTCATTGACGCGCTCAGCAAGGGCTGGGCAGAGTCGTGGAGAAAGAAGAACTGGATAAAATCCGATAAAAAGCCCGCGCTCAATCCCGACCTGTGGGAAAGGCTGCTCGATCTCACAGCGGTACACACCATGCGTTACCATTGGGTAAAGGGTCACGCGGACAACGAATACAACAACCGCTGCGACGCGCTCGCCGTCGCGGAAAGAGACAGACAGAATTAAAAGTGAGGAATTAGGAGCTTCATTAACTCCTCGCTCCTCACTGAATGAATCTCTCCACTCTTAACTCTTTAATATATCAAAAAAAGGACCGTGCATTAGAGGGTTGGAATTAGGGATTTGAAAAAGTATTTACCGGCATTCTCCAAGCGGAGAAGAATCAAGCCCACACAAATGGCAATGCCAAATGTGTGGGCTTGATTTCTACAGTTCTAATATTAATCCTTTGGATGGGTGGGAGGCTTTTTTAAATGCGTTTTTGATTGCACGCGCTTCGCACTCACCACGACCAGCGATTTCACGAATAATATCGTGACTGCTTTTTAGTTTGTCCGTAGGAAATGTCATCTTTACCGCCGTTCCGTCTAAATAAGTATCTATCGACTTGGTGCCTTCGCCGGTAACATATATACACTTACCACCAGAAGCAATGCAAAAGTTTCCGCCTAACTCCTTGCATATTTCACTGACCATGTATAATCCGTAGCCTGAATTTGACCATTCATCATTTGAACGATTTCCTCTACGTGGATCAAACGCTTGCGAAATTCCCGCTTTGATAGCATACAACAAGGCTGATTCATCGTCAGTGGCATGACTCAGCACTATTGCATTTCAAACCGCTTTGCCAACTGCATAAACGACGAATTCGGCATGACCTGCTTGGACGGAATGAACAGATACCGCCATTGCTTATAGCCGTTCGCCTTTCCCCAGCGAGAGGCAACTTCGCAGTACCGGATTCCGCGCTTTTTCTTGGCGATAACATCCGGATCACTGAGCTTGTCCTCGCCCTTTACCTCCACGAGATAAATCGTATCGTCGGTTTCCACAACGAAATCCGGCTCATAGTTATGCCCGTGATTGTAGGTGATATTGAATTCCTGCGGAGCAGGGCGAAGCCAGTTCTGCACATCGGTGTCCGTCTCCAACACCCGTGCAAGTACCAGTTCGGGGCGGCTGTCAAACTTGGCGGCGCTGAATACGCCCCGCTTGACACCTTCAAACAGAACTGATTGGATATTCCCGGTATAATCATCGGAGAAAAGATTGACCCGTTCGGCACAGCTGTAAGACTGCTGCAGGTTGTAATCTCTTGTGCCGACCACTTCTTCCTGTAAAAATCCGTTTTCACAGTAAAAATGCTGGAGCATCTGCTTGTAGATTTTATTGCCAATATCCCGCTTGTACATCATAATGATGTTTTGCATTCCGTTTGTGCCATATCGGGTTTCGTAATGGTCGCAGACCTGAGTAATCAGTTTGAACAGCAGTTTGGAACACTTTTCGTAATCGATTTCCGGCTTTGCACGCAGCTGTTCCAGTATGACCTTTTTCGGATTGTAGCCCTCAAAATCGATTGCATCGCCCTTGATGCGCTGCCGGTCCTGCATATCCTCCAGATTCTGAACGAGAAGCTCATTCTTGATCGGCACATGGGTAAAATCTGCCATGTCCAAATCAAAGTCTACAAACACATATTCCTCAACACCGGCATCCGTTACCTTGATACGGGGAATCGGAATAAATTTGTTCACGGCAGCTCTGTGCGTTTCCTCGGTCTGGTAGAGCATCCATGCTGCCAGCGGCATTTCATTCTCCTTGAAGGTCTGTCCCAGGTCCTTATCCTCGGAAACCTTCTGTTTGACCGTTTCTACGATCTGCTGCGCCTGCACAGGGGTGACCGTATGTGCAGGGGTGTGCTGAATGTGCTGCTCAACCTCTGATTTGATCAAGTCAGCTGCCTTCTTGAGCAGTGCATCTGTAGCATCCGTCTTTTCAATTTGAGTATGAGCATACGCTTTTTCCAGCTCGGCATCCGGATCGGTTTCTATTGTCAGCTGGGTATAGACCACTTCTTCGGGTTTGATCTCTTCTGCTTTAATAACATTCCCGGCCTTGAAAATAGAATCACCCTTCTGTGCCTCCGCCAGAATATCATTGAATTTATCGTGGGCAGTCAGCATGACGGCATCCACATCACGGTCACCGGTGCGCTCCCCATAGGGCAGGCGCAAGCCGCGACCTACCATCTGCTCTCGCAGAATTTTGGATGCGGCTGTCCGAAGCGGAACGATGGTATAGAGGTTGTTGACGTCCCAACCTTCTTTGAGCATATTGACATGGATCACGATCTCCACCGGATTTTCGGGATTTTCCACATCCAGAAGCAGGCGAGTGTTCGCTTCGGTTTCTGCGCCTTTCTGTTTGGAGTGGACGACTATCGTTTTGTTGCGATATGCGCCACTACGGAATTCGTCTGACTTTACGAATTGCTCCACCCAGGTTGCGTGATCTGTATCCTTGCAAACTACGAGCATAAACGGCTTCACCACAGGCTTGCCGTGATTGGCAGCGTAGACTTCCAATTTGCACTTTGTGCTTTCATGGCAGGTGATGCCGTCCAGCAGCATCATTTTATCCAGCTGTTCATCACCGAAGTTATAGAAATCAATGTCCGAGCGGGTCACGGCATATGGGGTGCGGGTATAGCCATCCTCGATTGCCTTGGACAGAGGGTATTCATATACCACATTTTTGAACGGCACCTGCTTGTTCCCCTTGGTCACCAACGGTGTCGCTGTCAATTCCAATCCCAGCAGCGGATGCAGCTCGTTCAGCGCCTGTGCCCCCTTTTCTGCCCGGTAATGGTGCGACTCATCCATAATGAGCACAAGATCCGGCAAGTCGGACAACGCCTGATAGAACGAGTCCCCAATGAGCTCGTTCACCTTTTTCATGTTTGCGCCCTCTTTGTTGAATTTGTCGATGTTATACACGAAGATGTGAACATCGGATTCAAACAGGGAGAGCGTTTTTTCACGGTAATCGTCATCCGTAATGATCTGCGGCGGCGTACTGAAACAGCCAAGCCCCTTGAACACATACTTGGCACTGTTGTTATCACTGAGATCCTTTTTCAGCTTCTCAAATATCGTGGTATTGGGAGCGACCGCGAAAAAGTTCCTGATATGGTGCTGTGTGTAGAGGTAGGCGATAAAGGCTCCCATTAAACGAGTCTTGCCGACGCCGGTTGCCAGCGCAAAGGTCAGGGACATAAAGTCACGCTCAAAATCGGAGCAGATCGGGTACATAGCGTGGACAGCACCCAGTGCCGCTTTCAGATTCATGCCCTTGCGGAGCTGTACGGCGTTGGTGATCTCTTCAAGAATCTTCAACGATTGCGTCTGCGGCTTGCGGAGAGACATGACACCGCTGATATAATCCGTTGTATAGAGCGGAAAATCGTTAGACATCCTCTTCCTCCTTGTCGCAATCATCATACACCGGCGGGTGTACGATATTCAGGTTGTAATCTGCTTTGCCGAACTCGCAGCGTTCCAGCAGCATTTGCGGGATTTTCTTCACCGTGATGTTGTCGTAAGCCTTGTCCAGTCCGCTGTCAAAAGAGCGGCAAGCGATGATCAGATACTCGCCTTCCTCCATGGTGTCCTTGATGGAGTCCAGATAGGGGCTGTTCAGGTGGCGGGTAGTCACAAAGAGGTAGCTGTTCTCGTTGCCTACAGACTGTTTCCAGAACAGGTCTCCATCCGGCTGATAGCGGAATCCCTCGTGCAGAGCCACCGCCGCTGCCAGCATATTGGCATCATAGTCCTCGTTGATGACATATTCGTCAAAGGGGTCTTTGTTGATGAGCGTAGGGGCTACCTCATAGAAACGGTACCCTCCGCCGCCTTGCCAATTCTGTGCTTTGGTAATGCCGCCGGGGTCTTCCCCGGCAACGACCTTATCCATGCGCACTTTGCAGTGGGTATAGGCGTGATTACCCATTTCCACACCGATCCAGCGCCGCCCCATTTTCTGCGCAACGGCAGCAGTGGTACCGGAGCCGAGGAAGGAATCAAGAACAAGGTCGCCGGGATTGGAGGCAATATGGATGATGCGCTGGATTAGACGCTCGGGCTTGGGGGTATCAAAGGCATTGTTACTTCCAAATAAAGCGTTATTTTCTTTCTTTGCTTCCTGATTATGACCTACTTCTTTATTTGTCCACCAACTCCATGCACTCTGCCCAGCCATTTCTGTTAAAAACCGTTTTTGCCGCGGACGATTTTTCCCTTGTTGTCCAAACCAAATGCGATTATCTGCAACAAGTTGCAAAAAGGTTTCTTCCGATAATGCCCAGCATCGTCCTTCAGGTGGGTAATACTCTATTCCGGCGGGGGTAGTAATTTTATAAAATTGTGATGATGTAGCGTGCCCGGTTTGACCGGTTATATCAACTGAAGCCCACGCTCCTCTTGGGTCATTGTCCAGATTTTTGTAATCGTTGCTCCTTGCTTCATTGAATGAAAGCAAATTGAATTTCTTTTCTGCTCCACGATTTTTTACATAGACAATTATATAATCATGAGCTCCGCCAAGAGTCACTCGGTTATCAGGAGATGTCCTTTTTTGCCATATCACAGTTGTTATAAAATTATTTCTTCCAAACAACTCATCGCAAAGAACTTTCATATAAGCCTGCTCATCATCATCAATGCTGATCCACAAGCTGCCATCTTCGGATAAAAGCCGCCAAAGGATTTCAAGTCTGGGACGCATCAGATTCAGCCACTCACTATGTTCCAGATTATCATCGTAATGCTCAAATGCCGAGCCGGTATTGTACGGAGGATCGATATAGATACACTTTACCTGTCCGGAAAACTTGCTCTCCAGCGCTTTCAGTGCCAGCAGATTATCCCCATGGATCAGCATATTCTGCGTATCCGGGTCGGCGGCGGTGTTGGAAAGCTCCGTGTTTTCAATCAGCAAACGAGGCTCTACTCGAATCGGCTCGTCCTTGCCGTACCAGGTCAGTTCCAGTTTGTTAGCCATCATTTATCCTCCTCGCTTTCGCAAGGGAGCTTTCTGGACTGCGCAGCCAGTTTCCTCTCCTGAGATTTGACACGCCGCTCCAGTTTTTTAATGTCTTCTGCAGCAGGCAAATTCTCCGGTTGAATGCCCCGCTGTCCAAGCATATCCCGCACGGAGCGATTGTTTTGCACATGTTCTCCGGTAATGGACCGTTCGCCTTGAAGATCCTTTTCCTCAACATTGTAGTTGGTCATTTCTGCCGCAAGGTTCTTTGCGGCAATGGAGAGCGTCGGCAGGAAATCAGCCAGTGGGCGATTGCCTTTCACCCCAAGTCGCTCCTTCATTTCTTGCGTCGTGTAACCGCCAAACAGAGCCTGGTCACCCTTCGAACGAATGCGTCCGAACCCGGCGTCATCCACACCACGCTCATAAATATTCTGTGAAAGCCGTTTTTCGGATTCCCGCAGTCTGCCTCTGGCTTCTGTGCGCTCAATAAGAGAAATGCGTTCTTCGATCAGCTCCTGCTTTCGAGTCTGGACGGCAAAATAACTTTGTGCAAAGGCAATTTCTTCTTTTTTAGGATCTCCGTTTTGGGCAATCAAATAACATGCGTAACGAGTAAGCATGTAATCCTTGACCAATCGCTGCGCACCTTTGCCAGCGGTTATCATTTTCGTGACCTCACGAAAATGATCCGATACTTCTATTCCACTGGTTTCACAGGATTCGATAGCGCGTCCGATTGCCTTATCAAAGTTCTCCCACCGTTCATAGCCGAGAAGCGGCATGATGTCACGCGCATACCAAAATTCAATATGTGTCTCCTGGTCGCTATGTATCACAAGGTCAAATTGCTCTTTGATTTGACCGACTCTCTTTTTATCCATTATTCACCCTCCGTTGTATTCGCAGTAAGAACTTCATCCGGCAAGTCTCTCACTTTTACGGAAACGGACACGCTTTTTCCGCTTTTCAGTGTTCCTTGCTCCTGGCAGCGGGCAAATTCCATGCGTAAAACGGCAGCTATCGTTTTTTGACCGAAATCATCGAGAAGCGAGTATTTACGCATCACATCCTCGTACTCCTCCTGCATTGCCCAGTTTCCCAGTTGTGCGACTTCCATGTCATTCAGTTTGACCGGGGTCGGATCATCCGACGTCCCAAGAATATAATCGATCCGTTTATCAAAAACCTGCGTCAGTTTTTCAAACATCTCAAAGCTGGGCTTGCGTTTTCCGGTTTCCCACATGGCAACGGTGCCGCTGGATACGCCAAGTGCTGTGGCAAGCTCAATCTGTGTCATGCCTTTTTCTTTTCTAAGGTCTTTCAGTCGTTCAGGAAACATGGTTCTCACACCTCGTCTTGGATTTTGCTTATATTATATTACTATGAGTGAGTGCTGTCAAGCGTTTGGTGAGAATTGATTCTATAGAGTTCTACAACAGTATAAAATTCTTTGTAAAATTTTCTGTTTTGCTATTGATTGAATAACGCAAAGTTATATAATGTGAGTGAGGAAAGTGAGAATTACACTTCTCATTCGCGGACGTCAACCAGAAAAGGCTGTTTCCCGTACCTGCGGGAGCAGTCTATATTTTTTTCAGAAGTCCGCCAACTGAATTGAAAAACAGGAAACGCCAGCGTGATAACCGACGCATCAAGCAGCGAGAGAAACTCATCGATAAGCGAAACGACTGCGGTGTTAAAGACCTTACCGCTTACAACGCAGTCCGGCAGATCAGGACAAACGGAAAAGCTCCATTTGCTGAATTAACCGCGAAAGCCGCTCTCTGAAACGGGACGGTATTCTTACGCAAAGATTTACAGAAACGGAGGTAGAGAAGTATATGGAGAAAACGACCATGAGTGTGCAGGAGCTGTCCTCGCAGCTGGGGATATCCCTGCCAAAGGCGTATGATCTTGTGAAAAAGGAAAAACGGCATAGCCGCATAACACGACTATGCCGATATTTCCGGGATTACGAAATCCCTAAGTTGCACCGTGCGTTTCTGCACGGTCTTTTTTGCGCATTTTTCGGTTTTATCCCTCGAAGCCGAGTTTTTTCGCATATGCCATGACCGCCTTGCGGAAGCACTCAAGCGGGGGATGAACGGTACCCGCGCCGATCTGGCCGAAGCCGGCGATCCTGTGGGCGATGCCGGTGTTTATAACCGGTGTGATCTCCTTTTCGACGACCTTGCGTGCGTCTATGCCGAGGCATATGCCCTGGAAGCTCCACGTGGGTACGGTGAAGTTGGGGTTGCGGGATATGACGATCTCCATCATCTCATTGCTGGTGGCAAGCGCGTCCTCAAAGCCGCCCGCGCCGACAAAGCGCGTCACGGCGGGCGCGGCGATCATCGCCATGCCGCCTACGCCGAAGGTCTCCGTGATCGCGCTGTCGCCGAGGTCGGGGCTTGCATCGTCTGCACAGTAGCCGGTGAAGTACAGCCCCTGCGGGGTGTTGACCGGAGCGGTGAACCACTCGTCGCCCATACCGGCAATGCGCACACCGAAGTTCTCGCCGTTGCGGCACATCGCAGTGACGACGGTGCCGCATCTGATGCGGCGTGCATCGTCCATGACCGCCTTGCCGCATGCCATCATGATGTTGAGGAAGAACTGATCGGTGACGGCGAGGAAGTGCATCACGCGCTCCTTGTCGCTCTGCGGAATGTCAAGCTTTACTATGCGCGGCGCCATCTCCTTGAGGAAGAGCAGGGAGGCGGAAATGTTGCGCTGGTGGAACTCATCGCCCATTGCGACGGCCTTTGCAATCAGGGGATTGAGCGGAAGCTCGCCGTCGGCGTGCAGGGCAAGACTTATGACGGGACCGAGAACGGTCTTCATCCATGTAAGACGCTCCACGACCTCCTCGGAGTAAGCGCCGAAGCGCAGCACCTTGCCGATACCCTCGTTCATGGTGCAGTAGGCGCGGTTGCCGCAGGCGCGGTCCTCAACGACAAGAAGGGGCATATTCGGAGAGGTTATGCCGCCCATGGGGCCGACGGCGCTGACATGATGGCAGGGCATGAACCTTACCCCGCCCGATTCGAGCAGGGCGCGTGCGTCCTCCACGGTATCCGCCCAGCCCTCGAAGAGCGCAGCGCCGATGCAGGAGCCTTTCATGGGGTCGGTCATATTCTCCCACCTGATCGGCGGACCGGCGTGGAGCAGGAGCCTGCCGTGGTTGAACTCGTCAATAAGCTCCCGTGCGGGCTTTACGTCCACAAGCACGGGCTGGGAGGCAACGACGCGGTCGATAACGGCGCGGTTTGCCTCGTCGATGCCAGAAAAGCCGGTCTCGGCGGGGTCAAGCGCGATATCGCGCAGGAACGTCAGCGCACGGATCATCTCAAGATCGCCGCCGGCGGGGGGAGTCCAGTCGAACTGCGTGACGCGGCAGCCGAACTCGGCGGCGACGTCCGCAAAGCTCCTGAGTCCGAGATTTATGATAACCGGCTTTTCGGAGAGCATTTTTATAAGCCGGGGGCTGGCCTCGCCGCGCTCACAGCTCATTTCGGCCTTGGGTACAACAGGCTTTTCGGGAATGTCTATCTCGTGACCGATGATGTGTATGGCTGTGGCGACGGCTATCATATTCGTCTCGCAGACGATAACGCCGCACTCGCGCAGGGAGCTGACCTGCTTGTCGTAGCCCTGGAAATCCTTGTTGGTGCCGCACACGGCGGCTACAAAGAACAGCCTGCGTCCTTCGCGCTCCGCCTTCTCCCGGAGGGCGCGTATCGCCGGAATGAGAGAGCCTGCCATATCCTCGTGCGAGCCGTAGCCCATGACGATATCCAGCAGGATAACGCCCGTGCGCTCATCGTCGGCGGCGCTTGCCATGCACTCTATGCGCTTGGCGGGGTCGATCATGGGATGCGGGCGGCCGAGAGTGTACACGTCGTCGCCGAGATCGACCACGACATGGCCGTCATGGTTGAGCATGAAGCCCTCCTGCTTCTCGGGCGGAAGATGAATGCCGAGAGCGTCCTTTATCATCATTGCCGCCTCGCCCGCCAGCGTGCCGCCGGAATAGTAGGCGCGGATGACCTTTTTCTCCTCGGGGCGGAAGAAATCGCCCTTGGGCATTTCGGGGACAAAGCGCGTGACCTTTTCGCCGCGGAGCAGCTGCACGGAGATGCGTGCGGCCTCGTCAAGAGTGTAGGCATGGTAAAGTCCCTGCTCGTGCTTTTCCGGGCGCTCGCCGAGGAAAAGCGTGACGACGGGCTTGGAGCAGTTGTGCAGGCGCGCCATTACCCTGTCGCGCACTTCCTTTGCGGGCGGCTTGGAGATGACTATAAGCACCTTCGTGGAGGGGTCGCGGTCCATGCCCTCGATAACGTCAAGCATGGTTATGCCGCCGACTGCGGAGGAGAGATCGCGCCCGCCGATGCCTATGGCGTTGGTAACGCCCGCGCCGAGACGGTCGATAATGGTGGTAAGCTCCTGTATGCCGGTGCCGGATGCGCCGATTATCCCGATGCCGCCGGGGGCGACGTTGTTTGTAAAGGCGATAGGCACGCTCTGGATTATGCCGGTGCCGCAGTCGGGACCCATGACGACAAGACCCTTTTCATGCGCCTTGCGCTTGAGCTTTACCTCGTCGTCAAGAGTGACGTTGTCGCTGAACATGAAAACGTTCAGCCCCTCGTCCAGCGCCCTGTCGGCCTCGGCGGCGGCATAGATGCCGGGAACGGAAATGACGGCAAGATCGGCGTCCTCATTCGCTTTGAGCGCGGTCTCCCAGGATCTGACGCGGCTGCACCCGGACGCGGAGGCGGCGTCGGCGGTCGCCTGCGCCCTGAAAAAGTCGTCGGCGGCCTGCGCAAGCGCATTGATGACCTCCTCCGAGTCAACGTCGGCGACGATCGCCATGTCATTGGCGCCGGCGGCAAGAAGCTCCGGGGTGGTAAGCCCGCTCTGGGCAAAAACGCCCTTGTTGGCGTCGGTCGCCATCATGATCGAGACCTTTCTGACGCCCTCGGCGCCTGCCAGCCTGCCGGTGAGCAGCATAAGCGTGACGGAATCCTGATATGTGCCTTTTTTTATAATTGTACGTAGCATTGTGATCCTCCGTAAAGGTTGATTCAATTGCGCAGACGCGCTTTTCAACGCTGAACATTTTATAGGATATACAGCGCCTTTTGGACGTTGCACAGTACCAATTTGAAACGGCTCCACTGTGCATAGTGTACAAAAAGCGCTTTTTATATATGCAAAATACGGCTTGCCGAAAAAAGCTCCGCAGATTTTTTTGCCCGTGTGCGGGCGGCGCGGAAGCGGATACGGAAAAATTTACGTGTGTGCCGGAGAAAAAACTGTGCATACTGCATAGCGTAAAGGACGCTTTTTTGGAACGCGCCGCAGTTGTTGAAAACGGGAGCGGACATTAATATATAAATATACTCGGAGAGGCAAACGGGCGTATCCGAAGCGAAAACAACAGAGAACGGAGGTGAGATCATGAAGCATATAACGACAGCGGATGTTATCCACGTTATGGACGAAAAGAACAAGCCCGCGATGACCGTCAGCTGCGGGGAGACGTTTACGGTGGAGACCGCGAACCCCGGCATACCGGACGCGGTTTTTGAAAAGGATTACACAAAAGAGCCTTTCCCCAAGCGCATACTCACGATCACGGGGCCTATCCGCGTTGAAAACGCACAGCCCGGAGATATTCTCTGCGTTCACATTGACGATATACGGCTCAACGCCGAAGGAAAAATGTGGATGGGTCAATGGATGGGCATCCTCATGGACGAGGTGGATCACTGCTATATGAGAAAGGCGCGTGTGGAAGACGGCACGGTCATATTCAGAGAGGACGTGCGCTTCCCGATAAGGCCGATGATAGGCACGATAGGCACAGCGCCCGCAGGGGATGCGGTAGACTGCCTTTATCCCGGCGATCACGGCGGAAACATGGACGCGCTCAGCGCCTGCCCCGGCAGCACGGTTTATCTGCCGGTAAACGTGGAGGGCGCGATGCTCTCGATAGGCGATGTACACGCCGCAATGGGCTGCGGCGAGATCCTCGGCACGGGCATAGAGATAGGCAGCACCGTCACGGCGCGTGTTGAGCTTATCAAAAACAGGGCGCAGAAGCATCCTGTTATCGAAACGGAAGACCGTTTTGAGATCGCCGTATCCGGAGAGGATATGGACGGGCTGTGCAAGGAAGCGGCCAGAAGCACGATCGCCTTTATCATGGAGCACGGCGATTACAGCTTTGACGAGGCATATGCCCTTGCCGGACAGACCTCGGATCTGAAGATACTTCAGGTAGTCAATCCATGGCGCACCGTTTCAATGAGCATACCCAAGGCGATCCTTAAAAAGAAAGAATATTGAAAAAAACCGAGAAAAAAACCGAAAAAATAAATATTTTTGGAGGAAAATATGTACGGACTTATAACAGGTCCCTGGTCGGGTATCCCTAATCTCCTGCTGACGGCAGGCTTCGGTCTTATCACAATAATAGTGGGCGCTGTCCTCGCCGACAGGCTCGGCAAGAAATACGCACCCTTCATCATGGTCGGTCTTATGGCCGGCTTGCAGATAATGGTTTCCTTTACCTCCGCTAAAAACTGCACCCTCACCGTCGCAGGTCAGGAGTTTTTCATCATTGCAGGCTCGCTGATGTATCCCATCCTCGCCTGCGGCGAAGACTACATCAATGAGTTCTACGGCAGAGAGATCGCAAAATCCTCCGTCACCTGCCAATTCATCGTCCGCGCACTGTCCACTATCTATCTCGTATGGCTCATTTACCTCCCCTGCCCCGCGGCAGACACCGAGAACTACGAGATGTTCGCAAAGCTGATGGGCGTTGTTCCCCGCGTGACCATCGCCAGCATCACCGCGACCTACATCGGCGGACTTCTGAACGTACACATCTTCGCAAAGATCAAGAACAAGACCGGCCACGGCAAGCTCTGGCTCAGAACCTTCGTTTCCACCGCAGTCGGCCTTATCGTGAACGCGATCATCTTCACGCTGCTTGCGTTCGCGGGTACAAAGCCCCTCGCCGTCATGGCGCAGATGGTGCTCATCTCCGTTGTCGTCCGCCTTGCTACCGGCGTTCTGGAGCTTATATTCCTCTACTTCATGACCTTCCTGCGCAAGAAGAACGTCATACTCAAGGACGCCGCGCCCATAACCATTATCCCTGCGGTTGTTGAGGACAGGAAGGCGGAGGCCTGATCCCCGCCCAAACGAGTTTATACTTATTTTTTATCGTCTTGATACGAGGAAAAGTCCCCTAAGGGATTTCTCCTCGTATTTTGACGGAAAAGGAGACACCTATGACATCTACCGTTCCGTGCACCGCCGGAAATTGGGCGGCGGCGTTCCTGCCGATACTTGTGCTGCTTGTGCTTATGATACAGTTCCGCTGGCGCGCCACCGAGGCCGCCCCGATGGGACTTTTCGCCGCGCTCATTATCGCGCTCACCGTTTTCAGGGCAAATTCCGCGCTCATCGCCGCGGAAGCGGCAAAGGGCATATGGAGCGCGCTTGTCGTGCTCATAGTGATATGGCCGGCGCTTCTTATGTACGAAATATCCAACGAGGCGAACGCCTTTGATTCGTTCAGAAGCGGCATACGCGCCCTCCTGCCGAACGAGCTTGTCCGGATAATGGCGATCGGTCTCGGCTTCGTGGGCTTCCTCATCGGCATTACCGGCTTCGGCGTACCCGTCGCGGTCGGCGCGCCGCTGCTCATCGGAATAGGCGTCTCCCCGCTGTACGCGGTGGTCATCTCCCTTATCGGAGAGGCGTGGGGCAGCACCTTCGGCACGCTTGGCGTCGCGTGGGACGCAATGCGCCTTGCCGCCGGTCTCGACACCGATCCTCAGATGCTGCTGAACACCGCGCTCTGGTCGGGCGTTTTCATATGGATATGGAACCTCATCGTGGCGCTTACGGTATGCTGGCTCTACGGAAGACGGCAGGGTATCGGAAAGGGACTTCCCGCGGCGCTTCTCGTCTCGCTCATCCAGGGAGGCGGACAGCTGCTCGTCGGGCAGTTCAACCAGACGCTCGCCTGCTTCCTGCCGACCTGCGCGGCGCTTGCGGTGCTGCTGCTCCTGGGCAGGACAAGGCTCTACCGCGAACAGTGGCGCATTGAGGAAAGCCCCATTATGGACCGCAGCGCCGAGGGCGGCGTCAGGAGCAGCGGCGGCATGAGCATGGCTGAAGCGTTCATGCCGTATATCGTGCTGACCGTGATAACGCTTGCCGTGCTTCTGATAAAACCGCTCAAAGGCTTCCTCGGTCAATGGTCGTTCGGCTTCGCCCTGCCGGAGACATCCACCGGCTACGGCTTTACAAACGCGGCTGTCGAGCGCTATTCTCCGCTCTCTCCGCTCACTCATGCAAGTTTTTTCCTGATAATTTCGTCAATAATAGGTTATATTTATTATGTGAAGAAGGGGCTGCTCAGAGCGGGCAGCTTCAGACCGGCGCTCAGGCGCTCGGTATATAAGGTCATTCCCTCCGGCATCGCGGTCATCGGCTTTCTCATCATGTCGCGCATCATGAGCGGCTCGGGCATGACGTCGGTGCTTGCGGACGGAATGGCGCGGGTGATGGGGCGCGCATATGCGCTGCTCGCGCCCATGGTGGGTCTGCTCGGCGCGTTCATGACAAGCAGCAACATGGCCTCCAACATCCTCTTCTCGGAGTTCCAGCTCACAACGGCAAGGCTGCTCGGTCTTGACGCGGCGGGGATACTCGGCGCGCAGACCGCCGGCGGCGCGATAGGCACCGCGACCTGCCCGGGCAACATCACGCTCGGCTGCACCACGGCGGGCATAGTCGGCAGAGAGGGCGAGGCGCTCAGAAAAACGCTTCCGCTGAGCATCGCCGCGGCGATATTCGTCGGGCTTATTCTGTTCGTCATCCTGACGGTTATCTGAAAGGAGCATACTCACAATGAAAAACGGATTTTTTTCGACAAACGAGGGAAGACTCGGCGCGGCAATGATACTCGTACTTCTGTCGCTGCCGGTGATCGTGCTGTCGCTGGGCGCTGGCTCTGAGGCGGGCGGCGTTGTCGGCGTGGTCATGATCTGCCTCGGCATGGCCTATCCCCCCGTAAAGTCGTTTGCGGTCAAGACCGAGACTGTCAAAAAAACATGCTCCAAAGACGGATAACAGAGCAGCAGGGGAGTCAGAGGGGGTAAGACCCGCCTCAAATTGGATAAACCGCCGCCGAAATATTGTGCATCGTGCCTATCGCGCAGATTGGTTTTTTGTGCAAAAATATATTCCGGTTTGATGCGGCTGATTATATTATATATACGCCTGTTTCAGATGCTTGCTAAGCAAAGGTGAGTCGAACCCGCGCCGGTTTTTATCGGGCGGATTTTCACCCATACGTCGTTATTGTCCTTGGCAAGCCGACAAGGATTACCTGCGGACAATGCCTCGTCTGTGCAAAAATCCGCTCCGAAAAAACTGCCTTGCACATTTCGGCGAGAAATGTTCTGGTTATTTCAGGTGCAGAGGACGCAGGCTTGCTGCCGCAAGTCAAGGACGATAAGCCCGAAAGAGCCGGACAGTGCCGTCGAAATGCGGCGTCTGTTCAACTCCCCTTTGCTTAAGGCCGCATAAGGATTTAAAGTTTTCCTCCGGGAGGGCTTTAAAATATATCAAACCAATACCACAAGTAAGGAGAAAACCATGAAGAAAACATTTGCAATGCTTTTGGCAATTGTTATGACGCTGGCGCTTTGCGCCTGCGGACAGAGCGCCGCCCCTGCGGCGACGGAAGCTCCGGCAGCAGCCGGCACGGAAGCGGCAGACACCGCAGCCGGCGAAGCCGCGGCTCCCGCTTACACCTTCAAGCTTGCCCATGCAATGATGGAGAACACCCCCCAGCATATGGGCGCTGTAAAGTTCCGGGAGCTTGTCGCCGAGAAGACCAACGGTCAGGTTGAGATCACCATCTTCCCCGCCGGTCAGATGGGCAGCGACACCGAGGTCGCCGAGATGCTCCAGACCAACGCCATTGACTGCGCGATCATCCCGACCGCAAAGCTCAGCGGCTTCTACGCCCCCCTGCAGGTCATCGACCTCCCGTTCCTGTTCCCCAGCAAGGAAGTCACCTACTCCGTACTTGACAGCGCAGAATTCAAGGATATGCTGTTCGGACCGATGAAGGATCTCGGCTTTACCGGCATCAACTTCTGGGAATCCGGCTTCAAGCAGATCACCGCGAACAAGGAGATCACCTCTCCCGACGATCTCAAGGGTCTGAAGATCCGCGTTATGGAATCCCCCCTGCTCATCGCACAGTATAAGGCTCTCGGCGCAAACCCCGTCGCCATTGACTTCTCCGAGGTCTACAACTCCCTCCAGCAGGGCGCTGCCGACGGCGAAGAGAACCCCCTCAACTCCATTGTCAACATGAAGTTCTACGAGGTTCAGGACAACATGACCCTCTCCAACCACGGCTATCTCGCATACGCGCTCATGTTCTCCAACGGTACATGGGACAGCCTCAGCGCCGAGCTTCAGGCAGCCATCACCGAGGCCGCAGATGAGGCAGTCGCTTACGAGCGCCAGTGCAACGCCGACATGGAGGACGGCTATATCCAGACCATCAAGGATTCCGGCACCGCCGTTTACGAGCTGAACGACGAGGAGAAGGCCGTTTTCGCAGAGGCCGTAAAGCCCGTACACGAGCAGTTCCGCGACGTTATCGGCTCCGACGTGCTTGACGCGACCTACAAGCTCATAGACGCCGCCTGAGCGGAAAAACTATACGCCGGGCATTGAAAAAAAGCAGGGCACTGTTATAATGATAGTGTCCTGCTTTTGGGAAACAGCGGTTTTTAATGGAGACGCAAAATGAACAAAATAGAAAAATACATGAGCGGCTTTGAAAAGATAGTGCTCGTGTTCGGAATTCTCTCCGGCGCGGTCGTGCTCTTTATCAACGTTGTGCTCAGAAACCTCGGTATGAGCCTTACCTGGGCCGAGGAATACGCAAAATTTGCCATCATATGGATGACCTTCGCCGGATGCGGCGCGGCGGTGCGCGAAAAGGCGCATATGAACATCTCCGCCGTGTACGATATATGCGGCAGAACGGGCAAATTCATTCTTGATATATTCGTCAACCTTGTCGGCATGGGCTTTTCCGCCTTCATGCTGTGGTACGGCATCCGCCTGACCGTAAAAACGGTGCAGACAATGCAGGTATCCCCGACGATGATGCTGCCGATGTGGATAATCTACATCTCCGTTCCCATCGGCGCTGCGCTTATGATCCCGCGCTATATCGTTCTTCTCGTGAACGTTATAAAGAACAGAAACGCAAAGGAGGATAAGGCCGGATGATTACCGTTCTCTTTATTGCGCTTGTCGTTCTCATGGTGTTCGGCGTGCCTATCTTTATCTCCCTGGCAGGCTCCACCACGCTGGCGTTCGCCTGCTTTTCAAACATGGACCTTGTCGTCGTCATTCAGAGAATGATCGCCGGTCTCAACAAGTTCTCGCTCATAAGCATCCCGTTTTTCATCCTTGCAGCCAATATAATGGGAGAGGGCGGTATCTCCAAGAGGATAATCGGCCTTGCAAAAGCCTTCGTCGGCCACTCGATAGGCGGTCTCGGCATCGTCACGGTCGTGGCGAGTATGTTCTTCGGCGCGATCTCCGGCTCATCCCCCGCAACCGTCGTTGCGATCGGCGCGCTGCTCTACCCCGCGCTCAAGGAAATGAAGTATGACGACGAGTACGCCACCGGCGTTATAACCGCCTCCGGCTCCCTCGGCATCATAATTCCCCCCTCCGTCACCATGATAGTTTACGGCACCGTCACCGGCGCATCAGTCGGCGCTCTCTTCATCGCCGGCTTCGGCGCGGGCGTTATCTACGGCCTTACCTATATCATCTACACTATCCTCTACGCGAAAAAGCACACCGAGATCATCCGCCTGCCCAAGACCACGGGTAAGGAAAAGCTCGTTGCGCTCAAGGACAGCCTCTGGGCGCTCGGCGTTCCCATCATCATCCTCGGCGGTATTTACTCCGGTATCTTCACCGCGACCGAGGCCTCCGCAGTCGCGGTCATCTACTCGATCGTCGTCGCGCTGTTCGTCTACAAGGAAATGGATCTCAGCAAGCTTATCGACTGCGTTTACAAATCCGCCATTTCCACCGTGCAGATAATGATACTCATGGCGGGCGCGTGCATCTTCTCGTGGATACTCACCTCCGAGGGCATCACCGTCACCATCGCAAACTCCATCCTGAGCGTAAGCTCCAGCAAGACGGTCATTCTCCTGCTCATGAACATTATCCTGCTCATCGCCGGTATGTTCCTTGACGGCGCTTCCATAGTCACCATTATGGGACCGCTCTTCTTCCCGATTGCCACCGCCGCGGGCGTCGATCCCGTTCACCTCGGCGTGGTCATGGTCGTCAACTGCGCTATCGGTATGTTCACGCCGCCCTTCGGCCTCAACCTCTTCGTCGCCTCCAATATTACGGAAAAGCCCGTTATGAAGGTCGCAAAGGGCGCGATACCGTTCATCGGCCTGTCCGTCGTCGCACTGCTGCTTATCACGTATATACCCGGGATAAGCCTGTGGCTGCCCAAGACGGTATACGGCAGCTGGTAAAAAGCTTTTCATAAACCTCAGGGGCCGTTTCAAAATAATTTTTTGGGACGGCTCTTCGGTTTTTACAAACAATCTATTTTAACGGAGGGACAAAATGTCCATTCTTCTGAAAAACGCGCTCTATCTCAGGAGCGACTGCCGCACGTGGACGACGGACGATATCTATATCGAGGGCGATACCATCAGGGCAATAGGCGCCTCCTGCGCCGCGTATGAGCCGGACGAGACGATAAACTGCGCCGGTAAGGCGGTCATTCCCGGCCTTATCAACGCCCATGCACATTCCTACACGGGCTATCTCAAGGGTACGATAGACAACGTTCCGCTTGATATCTATATGCTCTATGCCATTGCCGGAGGCTCCTTCCGCAGCGAGAGGGAGATATACGTGTGCAGCCTTGTCGAGGGGCTTCAGATGCTCAAAACCGGCACGACCTCGGTCATTGACCATTTCTCCCAGCGCCCGTCGATCTCCGCCGCGGGGCTTGACGCGGACGCGGCGGCGTTCAAAAAGCTCGGCATGAGAAGCCGCATTGCCACCATGTTCGCCGACAAGGGCTTTTTCGACACGCTTCCCCTTAAAGAGGGAGAGCTTCCGCGTGAGCTTCTGCCGAAGGGCGGCGGAAAGCCCCAGAGCATCGACGAGTACATCGCCGAGGTCGAAACGGCCTACCTCAAGTACCGCGGCGATCCGCTCGTCGATATAATCCTCGGCACAGACGGCCCGCAGAGATGCTCCGACGAGCTGCTGCTCAGACACGCGGAGCTTGAGCGCAAATACAAAATGGGCTGGGAGACGCATATCCTTGAGGCGAAAACGCAGGCGATCGTCTCGCGCAGCTTTTACGGCAAGGGACTTATCGAGCACATGGACGAGCTTGGCGTACTCAACGAGCGCACCGCCCTTGTCCACCATGTCTGGGTCTCCGACGCGGAGCTTGACTGCGTCCGGCGCGCCAACGCGACCGTCGTTCACTGCCCGTCGTCGAATCTGCACCTCGGCAGCGGCGTGGCTCCCGTCGATCTGTACAGAAAGCGCGGCATAGACGTCGCCCTCGGCAGCGACGGCGGCAACTGCGGCGGTCTGAGCATGCTTGATCAGATAAAGCTCACCGCGCTGCTGCACGACGTGTCCCATGTCGATTATGAGGACTGGTTCTCCGCCTCCGACGCGCTCATGCTTGACTATCACGGCGGCGCGAAGCTGTTCGGCAGAAGGATAGGCGCCATCGAGGAGGGCGCGTGCGCGGACCTGACGGTAATAGACATCGAAAACATCCTCTGGCAGCCGGTCAACGATATGACGCGGCAGCTGGTATACTACGAAAACGGCTCCCACGTGGACACCGTTATCGTCGCCGGACGGAAGGTGCTTGAGCATGGCAGAAGCCTCTTTGTCGATGAGGAGGAGCTTATCGCCGAGGCAAAGGAGCTGTGCGCGAAGCTCAGAAAGGACTGCGCCGGGGCAATGGCGCTTGTGGAGAAGCAGATACCCTATATGCGCGAAATGTACCTGCGCGAGATACGCCGCGATATCGGCTTCAACCGCTTCATCAGAGAGGTGTAAAAACCGGATAAAACCAAAAGCCGCAGGGTAAAAAGTCCTTGTGCACTTGTAAAATGAAAGTAGACACTCACAAAAGTGTGGGTGTCTACTTTTTCGTGGTATAGTATAAGAGAAAGGATGTGAGGATATGGGCAAAAAGGGAACACCCCATAGAAGGTACAGCAAAGATGAGAAAATGAAGTATGTTCGTCTGCATTTGGACGAACATATGTCCCTCACGCAGATTGAGAAAGAATACGGGATAAGAAATTCGCTTGTGGGGGCATGGGTTAAGAAATATCTGGAGGACGGCGAGGATGCCCTGGAGCCGCACAACGGTAATCCATATGCAGCGCTGCATAAGAGCAAGTCATTGACAGAGGTGGAGCGTCTGCGTCTTCTGGTGGCAAAGCAAGAAGTTGAAATTGCGAGGCTAAAAAAAGGGTATTGGGTGGAAGGAGCTGGTGCAAACAGGGAATACGTTACTGG